>Ga0155542_128_pt1 | contig 5416 bp, 2 predicted proteins | sample RifCSPhighO2_12_FD_107199 | JGI IMG/M metagenome (GOLD analysis project Ga0155542, IMG submission 107199) | Candidatus Curtissbacteria bacterium RIFCSPHIGHO2_12_FULL_42_33 | reverse complement strand
GATGGATGTGATGGACAAGGCCAATTATCGGTTTGCGGCAGTATAAGGGGCTGAAAAACGGGATGCCGTTTTCGGAATCGATGATAACGTCAACTTTAGTGCGGAATTTAAAAATGTAGTAAAGAGCCGCCCAAAAATAGACAGTATAAAAACCGCCGCGCCGAACGATGTTGACTCCGTCGATTGCCTCACTTCTTGGGCTTTTGCCGTCGTTGCCGCAAAAGAGAGTTACGAAATGCCCATCACCGACCAATCGTTTGGCGATTTCATGGATGTAGGCTTCGGCTCCACCGGCCCAGACGTGCCTGGTATCGCGCCAGTTAAAAATGAGGATTCTTAAGTTTGCAGGACTTGCTGCGGCCTTAGGAGTAGAAAAAGTGATAAAGGCGAGAAGGTCTATCAAGTTTCTGCCTAAACTGGCAAGCGGCTCGTAGATTAGGTATAGAAGAGCGATGACTACAAGACTGGTAATGCCTGTTGCAGTCATCACCAAAACGATTTCTTCCAAATTGGCGTGATAGAAATAAATGGCGATAATTTGGGCAATTGCCAAGAAAAGACTGGCGACAGAAAGCAAATATTTTCGACGGATCTGGTAATAAGTAACCAGACTGCTTGCTACGCTGAAGCAAAACATGGCGAAACCGTAAATTGGCAAAAGATAAAGAATCGGGCCCACCTTTTCGCCAAGAAGAAGCGGGGCTGTGTAGGCACCAAACAAGCCCACGGCAAGATAAGCGCAGAAACTGACAAAGGTCGACGCGAAAAACAATTTATAAAAAACTTTGCTGCTTTTCCTTTGGGCACCCTCTTCGCGCGAGACCATAGGGTTAATAAACTGGCTAAAGAGAGAACCCGCGAAATAAACCATTTTGCCGATTAAAGAAATAAGCGCGTAAAGACCTGCTTCCTGCGGCGGCAGGAATATCTTGGCCAAAATAAGGTCGAAACTTAAAAAGGCTATGATTGAGAATCTGGTAAAGATAGAAGTTACAAAGAATTTTTTAGGGAAATAAAGGGTTTGCGCATCGATAATTTGTCTGCGTTGTTTAATGCCGATTACAAAAAGCCAGCCTATTAAAAATGCGACAGCCATGGAAATGGGAGTAGCCGCGTAAACGAGGTGGGAATTGCCGCTTTCAACAAAGACAAAAGCGGCCGTAAACTTAGCAATGGATTCGACAATGATAATAGCTGCTAAGACTTTAAATTTGAGATTGCCGCTTAAGAAACCGCCGTCGACGGCAGCCACAGTACCGATAAACCAAACGGGCGCAAAAAGGATAAACGGCTGAGTTGATGTTGATTTAAAAAGAATTGCCAGAGCCGGCGCGGCCGCAAGCCAAATGAGCATTGCGGAAAAACCCGCAATTATCGCGCGAAACCGCACATGAGACCAAAACTCTTTAAGGGGTACTTCGTATTTTCCAAGCAGGAAAGCGGCCCTGTGGGTAACGGTTTTGGAAAGAGCGCCAATAGGGACGGTTGAAAGATAGAAAAAACTGCCCACCAGCGAGATTAGGCCGAAATCTTCAACAGAAATGCGCCTTCCCAGATAAGCGTTGTAAGCGAAATTGGTGAAATTGGCGAAAATTGATGCGGCTATTAAGGCGCCGCCCGTGGCTATACCTGACCTGGCAAGAGCGTAGGCATCGGCAAACCTTCTTGCACGATCTTGGGCCTTTTGGGCTTTGATTTCGGCCCTGGCCTGATCCTGGGCAACCTTGGCATGGTGAAATCCGTGAACGGTCTTTTCCCAGTAATGCGGTTTGATGATTAGTTGATAAGCGGCAATTACAGCTGCAAAACTAATAGAGAGCCAATAAAATGGGATCAAAAAAACGTATTTGATAAGAGACCAGTGTTGCCTCTGCGCGCAACCGATCATGTAGTAGTAGAGATAGAGAAAATTGCCAAAGACAAGCGATATGACGGCTATGTAAAAAACGGGCGCAGGATAAAGGGCTTCGATTGTCGGTCCGACAATACGGTACAGGGCAAAATAGGAAATGGTGGCTACCCAAAGAAACGGGTTGATAAAAAGCGAAGCGATTTTGCCGCCGACCACGAACTGAAAAATGACGGCGTGTACCCCGTGGGTCTTGATAAGTTTGAAAGGGTTTCGCATGTGAACCAGATAAGTCTGCATGTAACCCTTAATCCAGCGTGAGCGCTGGCGAAGCCAGTTAATTGGCTGGCTGTTTGCCTCCTCATATGTTGTGGAGTTGAAAATTGCCGTTTGATATCCGTGTTTGAAAAGACGCACGCCCAAATCGGCGTCTTCGGTGACGTTAAATGGATCCCACCCTTGGAGCCTTCTTAGGTTTTCCGTTTTAAAATGGTTGCTGGTGCCGCCAAGCGGAATGGTCGTTTTGATTGACTGCAGTCCCGTCAAGACAACATCAAACCAAAGTGAATATTCTGCAGTAAAAAGACGGGTTATCAGGTTCTGATGAGGATTGTAATAATTGAGCTTAGCCTGTAGACAAATTACATTTGGATTTGTCTTTTGAAAAGCCAGATGTGCTTTTTTAAGTTGATCCGCTTCGGGAACATCTTCTGCATCATAAATTACGAGATATTGTCCTTTGGCAAGCGATAATCCATAGTTGCAAGCTTTAGGTTTTGTTTTAGGTACCGAATGTGGAACGACGTTTGCCCTAACACATGAAGGCAGTGATAGTTTCTGAACTGCTTCCTGGGTTTGGTGATCGTCTTCCTCCAAAAGCAGAATGACGTCGAGCTTGTTTTTCGGCCAATCAAGCTTTTCGATAGCATCGAGAAAGTGAGGCAAAACCTGTGCTTCTTTGTAAAGCGGGCAAAGAACGGTATAGGTTGGCAGATCTTGCTGTTGAAGACCGTCTATTTCTTCTTCGCTTATTACAATTTCCGGCGGTTTATGCAGGCTCTTTATAATTAAAAAAAGATTAAAAATAAAGTCGATAAAGTAAACAACACTTAGTACAGCAACCAAACCGATAGCCGTATTAAGCGGCCAAAAGTAGAATAGAGCCGCCAAGCCCGCAACTATCAGGGTAACGCTTGCTTTTTGCCAAACGACAAACCCCTTAAGGGCACTTTCGTGATGTGGCAATGTGGTATGAGTTATGTATTGACGCCTCTTAAATCCGATTCCGGCTCCCTGCATGGAAGTCGCGGGACTATGTGGCGGAATTGGCTGAGGATGTATCTTTTTTGTTTTGAGAGTCAGCGCATTAAAACCGATCTCTAAAGCGGTTTTGAGTGTATTGATCTTGGAATGGCCGTTCACACGAGGGTTAAAGTCGATATCAAAACTTTTTCCGGTAAAACCGGCCTCCCGGGCTCTATGCAAAAACTCCAGGTCAAAAGTCCAGGCACTCCTGGGCACAAATTTAACAGTTTCCCAAACACGACGCTTAAAAACCTTGAGGCCGGATTGGATATCGCTGTCTATTCCGAAGAGAAATTTGCCAAATGCAAAACGGAAAGTACGGCTAAGAAATTTGCGCAAGTTAGAATCGTAATAGTTTTTACGGTTGGCAACAACCAGATCGGAATCATCGAGTGCTTTGACCATTTCGGCAATAGCCTCGGGCGGATACTGCAGATCGGCATCACACATGACAAGTGTGTCACCACAGCTCTTAGAAAAACCTTCATAGAGAGAGAGTGCTTTGCCTTTTCGACCGATTTTTCTGAAAAACTTCAATGGGTATAAGCTTGCGAGTTGTTGGAGCAGTTCCCACGTGCCATCGGAAGAATGATCGTCAATGACGATAACCTCATAGTTTTGGTTATTTTTGCTAAAGGAGTGGCCAATTAACGCGAGAAGATTTTCGATGTTCTTCTCCTCGTTAAAGGTCGGCACGATTATGCTTACCATGATCAATTTTTAGATTTATGGAAACTTTTAAAAAGAGTCCCAAACTTTGGGCAGTTTGGGCAGAAGATCTACGTTATTTTTTTCGAGGCTTTATAATACCATAATTAATATCCTATAGCAAGTTAAGCGCACAAATTTTTTGGGCAGGTTGGATTTAGAAACAGATCAATTATATCATCCATGAATTGCTTAGCAAGTGAATAATAATGTGGGAATCATCATCTAACCAATGATTGATCTTTATTTCGTTGTTTTGAACAAAGATGTTGTTAATTATAGATTGCAGAAATCTTTTTTGAGCTTTTTTAAATAGCTTTCAGCTCGAGGAGCCGTTCGCGGATGAGCATTCTTGCGGTGGTAGAAATTCCGATCCCTTTTTCTCTGGCAACTTTTTCAATTGCCTTTTTGGTCTGTTCATCAAAGTCTAATAGGAATAACTTTTTGGTAAATGGACTTCAGATTTTTGGAAAATTTAACTTCTGGTGCAGGTTCCCAATAATCTGGAAAGTCTTCAGACGAATGTGTATCCCAAAAATTAGCTTCCTCTTCGATTGATTTGAATTCAGGTACCGTTTGTGTTTTTTTCTTCATTTTTTCTTTAACTGTTTTCTTTAACTGTTTTCTTTCTTTATTATCCGAATCTTTGGCAGTAACAGGATAAAACTTTCCTGAGCCTCTTGGCGCTAGAATAATTGTTAAATACCTGCGGTATATATTGTAACGCTTCTGCAACCATTCGACTTCGCTCATGGTCTTGAATCACTTTAAATATCTGTAGGCCTATACTGAAGTGATTCTGCAACATGATTGGATTTGATTTTAGGTGAACCCTCAAGATCTGCAATTGTTCGGGCTATTTTAATCACTCTATGAAATGCTCTAGCTGACAAATTTAGTTTTGATATTGCTTGCTTTAGGAGTAATATTGATTGCTCGTCAAGGTTACAAAAGGCTTTGAGTTGTTTATTGTTCATCTCCGCATTAGATGTAATTTTTTGCCCTTTAAATCTTTTAAGCTGAACGTCTCTGGCTTTTTGGACCCGTTTTTGGATTGTTGCGGATGGATCTGATTTAAACTGACTGGTTAATTTTTCGACTTTAACAGCCGGGACAGAAATATGCATGTCAACCCCTCTATCGTGCGTTTTCCTTCTCTTCACGCATTAGTTTTTCAACTTTTTCAAAGAGAATATGAAAAATGAAAGCCTTGTTGATGAAGTAATCAAGCTAATAATTTTTTATAAAGTTGCCCATAGGCATTTAGCATTCTCTCTTGCGAAAAATGTTTCTCCACTCTCTCTCGGCACTTTGCTCTATCAATCTGGCCAATTTTACTAATTGCCCTTGCAGCCTGATCAACATTGGTTACCACAAAACCTGTCACGCCATTTTCAACAATTTCGCTCACCGATCCCCGATCAAAAGCAACAACCGGTGTTCCGCAAGCCATAGACTCTACTAGAACCAATCCAAAAGGCTCTTCCCACTTAATTGGAAAAAGAAGACAAAGGGCATTTTTTAGATATTCTATTTTTTGATTAAAATCAACTT
>Ga0155542_111_pt1 | contig 7971 bp, 6 predicted proteins | sample RifCSPhighO2_12_FD_107199 | JGI IMG/M metagenome (GOLD analysis project Ga0155542, IMG submission 107199) | Candidatus Curtissbacteria bacterium RIFCSPHIGHO2_12_FULL_42_33 | reverse complement strand
AGTCCATCCAAAAATCAGGGTCGGCCATAAACCTAAAGAGAGTCAAACTGCCAAAAATCGTCAGCCACGCCAAAACAAACTTGTCGTACAGACTCTTAGGTTTAACCCCCCAAAAAACCAAAACCACCGCCAATATAACTGGTACGAACCCACGCAAAAAGTTAAGCAATGTAACAAAAGCACCCACTACCGATTTACCGCCAATCGAAGGCGCCCCAAAAATCGTCTGCCAATAATCTACCCCGTACCAAAACGTGCTTAGAACCCAAGCAGCCAAAATCACCAATGCAGCCCTTTTGATATTTGATATTTGATATTTGCTTTCCGTAAGGAAACGGGGCCTATCTGAAATTGCCAGTATCAAAAGCCCCACAATCGCCGGGATCGCAGCAGTGGTATTTGTCAAAAGCAAAAGCGCCAATGCGAGCAATGGAAGCACGCTGGCTTGACCCCAGTCAAAAACATGACGCAGCCAGCTTGCAAAACGCCACCAACTTTCTTCTAAGGTATGGTGCTGGCGGAGGCCTGAGCAAGACGGATAAATAGTCTCGAATTTAGAATTAAGATTAGTCGAGCGTTTTTTGATGGGGGCAAGACTGCGTGCAACAAACGCTATTAATACCCATGGTGTCAATGCAGAAGCGGCAACTGCCGAAACTTCCCCCAAACCAAATCCACTAACCCAATGCCAGGGTAAGATAAATGTCAACCCGCCAACCCACCATCCCACCATCCTACTGCCTGATAACCTTCCCGATAAAATCCCCCAACCGATCGCACTTATGAAATATGAAGTAAGAATCACAAAATAAGAAAGATCAAACAGAGAAAAATTTGGGAGTAGCTGATGCAGTCCTACCAAAACCCCCGGCACCACCGGACCTGTCAAATACTTCACCGGCGTTGAGCCTAAATACCAGTATGGATAAAGTCCTCCAAACCCATTTGCTGCTGTAAATTTCGCCAACGCTACTGTTATGGGAATAAGAGAGGTTTGTGAAGGGAACATGAACAAATATTAGCATAAAATCAGCGCTAATCTGCTAAAATCGGCGCCCATCAGCAGTTTTGTCCTCCAGTACGAACGCATAACTGAACCCCCAAAAGAAAAACAGCCAGCCAATTACAGCCAAAAATGAGTCATAATCGTGAATAATTAGGGCTGGAAATTGCTGCTACTGTCCAAAAAGCTATATAATTTCAATATGTTGAAATTTAACTTTCAAACCAAAAATAAAATAGTTAAGTATTTCTCTTCAAAGCCCGAGGTTGCGGCCGTATATTTATATGGCTCTTATGCTCGTGGTGATGCAAAGGCTGATTCTGATATTGATCTTGCGGTTTTGGTTACCGACAAACGCAAATACAAGGGCTTTGGCATTCCCCAGGTAGTGTTTGCCAACGACCTTAACCAAATTACCGGACAAAAAGTAGAGGTTCAGGATCTTGCCGTTTGCCCGGTCGATTTTGCCCGCAGAGTTTTAGCCGAAGGCCAATTGCTGATTACCAACAACGAAAAAGCCAGGATCAACTTTGAAGAAAAAATCATTAGGATTTATTTCGATCTCAAGCCCTCTCTTGACGAGTACTTTAAAGAACTTGCCGAAATTACTAAAAAAGGAGAACTGCATGTTAGATACATATAGAATTCGCGCCCGCATTAAAGAAATTAGAAAACGGATAACCACTCTTGATAAAAACTTTAAAGGCATCCCGCAAGAACAGTTCCTTCAAGATGAAACCGCCAACGCTGCTGCAGAAAGAAATCTGCAAATTGCTATTCAAGCTTGCCTTGACATCGCAAACCACATAGTGGCAGCTTTAGGTCTGGAAAGGCCTATCAAAGAGACTGCTGAAGCTTTCGTCAGTCTTGCTCAGGAAAAAATCATCCCGGAAACTTTTGTGGACACCATGGTTAAAATCACCGGCTATCGTAACATCCTTGTCCATGGTTACCTGGATGTTAACCGTCACATCACCTATGACAATATTCGAAATCACCTTGTAGATCTTTCTAAATTCGCCCGGTATATTGAGAATTTTTTAGAAAGGCAAGCGAAAAATAAATAAATTCGCAAAACCCATTACGACCTCTCCTCCAGCACGAACGCATAACTAAACCACCAGAAGAAAAACAACCAGCCAATTGTCACCACAACCGAAAAGTAGTCATGAAATATCACCGCCGGCAGTCTCCCGGCAAAAAAGGCAATCAAGGCAACAACCGTAATCCTTAAAACGTTCATTAAAAATGTTCCCAAAACGCCAATCATAAAAGCCTGCAAAAGACTGATTTTGGTAAATTTCCCGCCAAAGCCTGTAAAAACTGTCAACCCAAATAAAACCAGTGACTGCCAACCAATGCAGTTTGACAATAGTCTTTACTTCTGTTAATATAATTTATGGTGGTAAGATTTAAACTTAGGATGGCGGGTTTCCGCGGTCCGGTTTAAGTTTTGCCACTTTTTAATTTTCTCCAAATATGCTGCTTTTCAACTACAATCCTCCTCATAATTATTTGTTTAAAATGTCCATCGTGGTTTCTAACAGCCCTTAAAACTGAACCTGCAACAAAATCTGCCAAATCCACTCTTGAATCGCTGAGGCTGTCTACATGAACTATTGAAAATTTCCTCCTCGCTAATCTAAAAATCTCCTCATTAAATTCCTTCTGTTTGGCAGGTTGATTAAAATGGCGGTCAATCACAATCCTTTTAATCTCAACCAACTTTTTGAAACACTCTTTGACAACGGGCCAAACTAAAATGGCATAATTTTTAGGGTCGTCAGAAATTTTCCGATTTTCCTTGTCGCAAATTACAACAAAAAGCGCAACTTCTGCTTTGCAAATCTCTTTTAGTATTCTTTCTTTCGTCTTGTCACCGACATTACGAAATTTAAATTCTGAAATTAATCTTTCTTTTTTCAACTTCTTTTTAGGTGGAATTCTCTTGTGAGCCTTGGGTATTAGCTTTATTAAAACACTTGGGTCTTGTGAAGCAACTGCGGCTACAACTACAAACCGGTCTTTTGGATCAGCTAAAGTTCCTGACTCATCAATAAAGATTTCGTATGACATTAGTTAGATTACCACAGTGATTAATCTGCTTAATAGCTTCGCTAATCTGCTTTTCTCATCTTGTTAATTGTTCTGAGAATGTGGTTAAAAAGGGCAGAATGACCAAAATTACAGTCAGAACCAAGAAAAAGCCCAGTGTACTTTATACATCGCCCCTCTAATCTTGTAAATCAGCTCCCCGTATAAAAAATTATCAACTAAACGCTTCGGCATTTTAATCGGTAAAATCAGTTTAAATCAGTATAATCGGTGCTTTGCATAATCGGCTAAATCAGTTTTAATCAGCTTAATCGGCATGTTTCTCCTCCAACACGAACGTGTAACTCAACCACCAGAAGCCAAATAAAAATACAAAAGTCAAAAGTGTTGCCGCAAAGTAGTCATGGTATAAAAGGGCAACCATGGTGCCAAAATTTGCGCCAACCACAGCCACAGAAGTTAATCTAAAAACCGTTAAAAAGAAAAATCCCAAAATTGCCAAAATCACAGTCTCAACTTTAGATGAAAACGGAAAATCACGCGATAAGCCCACAAACAAGGAAAGAATTATTAAAAGTGCCGATTGCCAGCCGATACAAGACCACCAGATAGTTACCAAAACATCATTAACATAGATACCCGTTGGAGTCGGCGCCACCCTAAAACCAAATGGCTTCAAAATAACCGCAATTATTTTGGCCTCATGGGGCACAATCACCTCCTGAACTATCCTTATCCCGCCGAATGAATTAAGAACGCGCGTTAAAAAATGATCAAAAGTGGTAATTACCGGCAAAACCAGTAAACTGACTGCCAAAAGGGCAAACAAAAATACGAAGACTCGTTTGGTCATAATTTGCCTAATAATTTGGCAATTTTTCTTCTAATTTTTAATCTTTTCACTTTTCTGGCCAGTTTTGGCATGAAATAGATCAAAGGCAGCCCAAAAATAGCATACTCCGGAACCGGAGCTGTGGCCACCTCGGTTGATCCTACCGAAGGCGAACCCCCTGTACAATTTCCGGCATTATTATCACATTTAATTCTCCCATCTCCACCTGCCCCTCCAACAGTTCCTGAACCGGTTGCGCCAGATCCAGCAGAGTCGCAATTTGTCGAACCTCCACTGCTATTTGCAGAGCCACCTCCACCCCCGCCACCGCCATCACCACTTGTAGATGAAGAACATGCCCCTCCATTGCCACCGGCACCAGCAGTACCCTCAGAACCGCCGGTTGCGTTGGCAGTACCCAAAGTCATGCTGGAAGCTGCCGAAACCCAGACAGAACCACCGGAACCACCCCCTCCGCCGCCGCCGCGGCCACCACCACCGCCGCCGCCGCCAGTGGTGCTGAAGCCGTCGAAGCCGAAAAGTCCTGTAATGCCGTTGGATCCAGCTGATCCATTTGCCCGAATAGCACCGCTATTTGAGAAGGTATTAGTGGATATGTAAATAATTCCGCCGCCGGCTCCCCCTGCACCACCCAAGCCGCCGAGGCCACCATTTCCGCTATCCCCGTCCCCGCCGCCGCCGCCGCCAGCACCGCCTGAGCCACCAGATCCCATCAATAAACAACCGGTTGAATCTGAAAAGTCGGCACAACCGTTAGTGGCTGCTGCTGTTCCACCTGAACCTCCAGAGGGAGCAGCGCCACCATTAGCCTCTCCAGCTTCTGCACCCGAGCCGCCCGTACTGCCATTGGTCCCACTGCCACCATAAGAACCGCCAGCTCCTCCTCCACCGGCAGAACCTCCATCACCACCGTTGTCACCAAGTTCTGCCGACGACGGCCCTCCAACACCAACTCCCGTGGCACCTCCACCGCCTGTTCCTGATCCCGCACCGCCGGCAGTACCGTCGGATCCTGCTCCGCCTGTATTAGGATCACCGGCCCCAAGTGATCCTGCTGTACCTCCCCCATGTCCTTTGCCATTTACGTCCACAATCCCAGTCGAATTAACCGTAAAACTATTGGCAATGTAGTATAAGATCCCTCCGGCCACCCCACCGAAATCAGGGACAGTGACAGTCACACCACTATTAACCGTCACCGCGTTATTAATTTCGGCTTTAACCATTTGGGCTTTGGAGGTTGAATCGTTTGTGTAAGTATTAGTCTTGTTGGCGGTTAAGGTGACGGTTGCCGCCGTATCAATTTCATTGCCGGTACCGGATGAACAAGCGGCGGCATCACAGTCGTAAAATCTAAGGGCAGTATTAGTCACGTCATAATGCGAGACCTTGCAGTCAGTGGCCGAGACACAATAATTTCCCGTATACTGGCCCACATCATTGGTGGTCTCAACAACAGTGATGGTATTGGAGGCAGAACAGGTGGCATTGCCGCAGTCCAGAAAGATCAAATCCCCGTCCGTAACATCATAATAGGAAACTTTGCAATCGGTGGCACCCGGGGCACAGTCAATTGAAGTATACCGGCCGACGTCTTGGTTATCATTGGTGCAGCCGGAGCAGCCGTCAACGGTAGTGATGGTATTTCCTGCATTACAAGCCGCAGCACCACAGTCCAAGAAAATTAGGTCATCATCAGAATCATCATAATAGGCGACTTTGCAGTCATCTGTGGCCGGGCAATAAATTGAGTTATATCTGCCGACACTTTGAAGACTATTGGCGCAACCGCTACAGCCATCAACTATGGTTGAAGAATAAGTATCACAAGTTGAACTATTGCAGTCTACAAAACGTAGCTTAACACCACCACTTATAGTATCAAAATATGCGATTTTGCAGTCATCTGTGGCCGGGCAATAGAGTGAGAGATCTCCTCCTGGAGAAACCCCGGAAAGGTTAGCAACGAATGTAGTGGTCTTTGTTGAACAGGTAGCGTTATCACAGTCAACAAAAGATATGTCACCCCAATTATCATTTACGGCGATTTTACAGTCGGTTGAGGAAAGACAGTAGATTGAGGTAGCTCTAGGCGACAATGTTGAATCAGCAGTTGTGAGGGTTTTTACTGAGCAGTCTGCGTTGTCACAGTCGGCAAATTCTAGACCACCAGTAGAGTCCGAATAGGAAATTTTGCAATCTGTTGCAGAAATACAGTAAATATCAATCGAATCATCCCAGTAAGCAATTGAGCCTGTGTCAACCCTTTGAATTGAAGGGCGGATATTAGTACCAGACCCACAAGTGGCATCATTACAGTCGGCAAACATTAAGTCGCTATGAGCCCTGTCAAAGTAAGCAATTTTGCAGTCAGTGGCCGAGACACAGTAAACGGATGGGTCCTCGCCTGTTTCTGGTGTTTGGCTAATTGAGGAGATGGTTCTTGCCTCAAAATCTCCTGCCCCCGTACCTGTCATTTGGATAACCATCACTTGGTCGCTGGCGGCAAATCCGGGCTCTGTTGTTTCCGGAACAGTTAAGGTGGCATTGCCGCTTTCTCCTTCGACATTGCCGACCGTGGTGGTGTTAATTGTGGTGTTGGAAGAAAATGTTCTGTCTGCCCCAAAGGCAAAAGCCGTGGGGGTCAAAAGCGCAAAGTAGTTGATGGTTAAGGCGGAAATTAAAAGAATCACAATCAAGACCTTGCCCAAATACGGCAGGCGCCGGCCTACCCCGCTCGTTGCCCTGGCGCCTGCTAAAGCAAACCGGTTGCTAAAAGGGCCAAACCCTGAGCTTGGCCGAAAGACCGAAGTGCTCCAGGACAAACCCGGTTTGTAAATGCTCTCCAAACCGGGTTTGGAATCCGCATAGACAGGCGCAGGACGGCTTACCGCTCCGAAGCCCTGAGCAGCACCGAAGGCCGTAGGCCGCCCAAATATATTCCCAAACAACTTCCCAAACGTCGATCTTGTCAAAACATCCGTAATTACCCCTGTCTTTGGCGTCCTGAACCAGGGACCTTCCGCCCGCTCCAAAAAGCCCTTAATGGCCGCATAAGCCTGAAAGGGCACCACAATGTAAGAAAGGGCCATAAAGGAAATAATCCCCACATAGTCCCGCTCGTCAGATTCCTCCAGGAAAAGCCCCACCAGGTTCATTAAAGGCAGGGCAAGGAGGTTGGTAAAGACCAGAGACCAGCCAAAGGCCGCCGTCCAGAATGGCAGACGTGATCCAAAGACAGCCTCGGAGATAAACCAGGAGAAAGTACCGATAACAAAGAAGGCGGCTTGCAGGTAATAGGGGGCAAGATACAAGAATTCGAGTTTTTCAGCTAAAGTAAGTTTGCTTGAAACCCACACCTTGCCCGCTCCTCCTCCAAACCCGGTTTGTAGTTCGCCCAAACCGGGTTTGTTCCCGTCGCTTGCCTCTTCCTCCCGCAAGTTTTCCAAGCCCGGTTTGTAGGGCATTGTTTCACTGTTAAATTGTTGATTCTCTCCGCCAAGGAACACACCGGGAGTGGGCTCTGACTCTCCCGGTGTGGAGGAATTGGCGGAAGCAGATTCCCACCTTCCAAATAACATCCGGGATAACATGATCTTCACATTAAAGGAAGCTCCTTCCGCCCAGCGCATTCTCTGTCTGATAAGTCTCTTGATTGTCGAGACAGCCTCGGCCGGCACCTGGATATATGGGGTAAAGGCCACCTTGTAGCCTGCCTCGTAAAGCCGCAGGGTCAATTCAAAGTCCTCGGTGATAGAAGTTCCCCAGCCGAATTGTCTTAAGATATCGGCTCTGATGGCATAGACGGAACCGGCGATCTGCTTCAGGCCCCCGTAGATCTCCTCGCCGGAGCGCTCCACAACATAGCTTCCCGCGTATTCCGTCCTGACTCCCCTGGTTACCCAGGTCTGGGATTTATTTAAAACGTGCCACTGATAACCTTGTACTGCCGCGATATTGGAACCAGACAAACCCGGTTTGTAAATGCCCTCCAAACCGGGTTTGGAATCATTAGGATAGCCCTGGACAGCCGCGATATTTCCTTTTTCTTCAAACCCGG
>Ga0155542_117_pt1 | contig 8998 bp, 10 predicted proteins | sample RifCSPhighO2_12_FD_107199 | JGI IMG/M metagenome (GOLD analysis project Ga0155542, IMG submission 107199) | Candidatus Curtissbacteria bacterium RIFCSPHIGHO2_12_FULL_42_33 | reverse complement strand
ATGCGATAAGCGTCGCTTGATTGAGAAAAGGTAATGTTGGGAAATTTCTCGATCTGGGAAACCAAAAGATATGGCGAGCTACTTTTAACGCCAGCAACTTTGGCGAAATTGCGGGCAAAGTAGAACGGGGTGGCGATTAGACCAATAAGAAGAACTACGGCAAGGAAGTTAAGAAGGATTTTTGTGTAATTCATATTTTTTTATTGTTGAATTGTTAGAGCAATTTAACAATTTATTGGCTTTTGCCAAGCTCTATCTCTTTTTCAATATCAACCGCTAAAACCCAGGAGAAATTGGCAGCGACAACAAAAGCAATAATGGCAATTTGCGGATAAGTTGTGCCAAGAATTGTGGATAGGACCAAAAAGCCCACAGTTAACCACAAAAAGACCAGCCAGATGACCGCCTGATGATAAAGATGATAGCTTGGAGCAACCAACCAGTCTTGGCCGATGGCGACAAGTTTGGCATGAAGACTTGGGTGAATATGGCTTTCATGAAAATAGTGCGCACGAACTAAAACATAAACGGTGCCTGCCGCCGCTACCAGAAACATAACCAGATTTGAGTAATTCTCGGCGGTTGTGTAGGCTTCTAGGCTTTGGAACTGAACAGAAGGCAAGATTTTTAAGAACTGACCATTTTTGAAAGTAAAGGGCAGATGTAGAAAATAGCTTGATGCTAAAAGGCCAATCATTTTGCCACATATTAAGGAGACTGCCGGAATAATGGCCTCATCGATTAGCTTGACAAGAGATCGGGTAACCATACTTTAAATATATCATGAGGGTTGATAAACGCTAAATTGCTAAAGACTAAAGCAGTTCAATAATTTCAAATTTTTAATTTTCAATTTACATTCAATTGTTAATGATTTAATTTTGAAATTTAGAAAATTAAACTTCATTGAAAATTACTAAAAGCGTTCGTCTTTAGGTATTAGGCGTCATAACTTTTTAGTGTATTGGCTGGAAATCCAACCTTGTTTGCCCGCTTCGCCCGCGAAGCGAGGCGAGCCCTCGAATTTAATTTTGATCCAATCCTTGGTCTCCTGGATAATTTCAAGCTGGTCACCGGTCTTGACTCTGCCGATTTCAGGACTGGATATTGATGATTCTTGACGCACCCTTAAAAACCCTTGAGGTGTTTGGGTGATTTCCACTTTAGGTTGAGGTGCAGGCGAGGGGTTATTTGATCCTATACTTTTGGCAATTTCTGAAGCCAAAGTTACGTCGGCTGCAAGTTGATACTTGCTTGAAGTTTTGATAGAAAATTGCCTCTCTTGATAGCCCATTTTCGAAAGAAGAACTTTGTGCTCGCCATCTTCAATTTCGTCAGTGAGGACTGGCGTTTTGCCGATTAACTTACCATCGACAGTTAAATCGGCACCATTGGGCATGGAGGAGATAAAAAGACCTTTTTCGCCGGGTGCAAGGGAGAGGATTTCTCCTTGTTGAGCCAGAAAGTTATTGGCAAGTTCACGATTAACGACAGTCAGAGTACCGCCAGTTAGAGTAATCTTATCCACAAAACTTGCTTCGGAAACGGTTATTTTAAGCAAATGTTCCCCTGTTTTAAGTTGATCGGAGAAAAATGGCGTTTTGCCAAGGTGTTTACCATCCAAGAAGACTGAGGCTTCGGGGACCGATGTAACTTGCAGGGCAGAAGTTTTGCCCTCACCAATGGCATTGCAGCCGGAGAGAACAATGGTGATAAGTGACAAATAACAAATGACAAGTGGTATTTTTTTGATTTTTGAATTTTGAAATTTGAATTTTGAAATTGAAAGAGGCATTGATTTTTAAATTAACACTTTGGCGAACTCAGCACAAGCACCTCGCTTCAGCTTGGCACAATCCCCTGACATAATAATTTTGCCTTCTCAAGATTATTATGGGATTTGACATTTGGGTATTTTTATGGTATGATTTCTCTCCGTAAAATTCCCACTATGGGCTAAATGCTCAAGTCCCTAAAAAATATTATTGTGGACTTCTCGTGGGGAAAAACATGATAAAAACTATCAAAAAAATAAAAAGGGATTTAAAGAAAATTGCCAAGATGGAGGCTAAAGAGGCTATCCTGCAAGGCGCAGGCCTGATACGTACTCAGATAAAAATTAGGCCGAGAGCAAGGCTATTTTCTAAGTTCATTATTATACTTGCCGTGACTTTGCAATTTTCGAGCGCGATTATTTCTTACATCAAGCCAAGAGAGGCTGAAATCAAGATCAACGGCCGGGCAATTTTAGTTGCTGAAAATCGGCAAGATAATATTCCTAAAGCTCAAATAGAGATAGGCTATGCGGTCAATTCACGTCGCTCTCCCTTTGAGTTCCAAAAACCTGTAGATGGTTATCTTTCACAGGGCTACAGCGGGTATCATCGGGCCTACGATATTGCTACAAGTTTGGGAACACCTATTCATCCTCTTGGTTCCGGTATCGTGGAGTTTGCCGGGCAGGTTTTTGATGGTAAGGGCAATATTGTAATTGTTGACCATGGAGATGGTCTTAAGTCTCTTTACGCTCACATGAGTAGAATAGAGGTGGGCGTAGGTAACTTGGTTAATACTAATACTATAATTGGCGCGGTCGGTCTAACTGGCCGAACTACCGGACCTCATGTCCATTTGGAGATTTATGATAACGGGATCGCGGTTGACCCAGCCAGCGTTTTACCTTAGTGAACGAAGAGGCAAATTTGGGGATTCGTCTTCTTCAGATTCAAGTTTATGGGTTAATTCTTCCAGTAAAATTTTAAATTCGACCGGGTTGCCAATGTGTTCGATGACAATCTCTCTCTGGTCAAAACCAGCGGTAATGATAACCAGATGACCGGTGTTGTAGAGATATCGTTGGGCGACTGATTGTTCGACTGTAATATGGGTGATGCGATCGAGAGGCGCGGTAACAATCTTTCTAGAGAAGATTCCTCTGATAATCAAGAAGCGGCGGTTAGTTAAGGCATATGTATAAGACTGCCTCATACGAATAAGCGCGCCCAACTTGGGTATTCCGATAATTAAAAAGGCAAGGGGCAAGAGAGTAAAAAATTTAGTCCAGAAATAGCGAGTGCCAATAGAAGTCACTAAAATGATTTCTTCATCTTGACCTAGAAACTTTGACAGCTTTTTCTTTTGACCTTGAGAGGGGGGTCTAAATGCCATTTCACTAATCAGTGTAGCATATAATAATCGGCTGACATTTGACCCTTCAGCCTCTGTCCCACCTACGCTTAAGCTTCGGCGGGCAAGCATGGTAAACTGAATTAAGACTGTCTATGGATCAGACATTTGCTCAGAGGATTTTAACTAAAATAGGGCTGGCGATTTTGGTTTTAGCGCTTGTCGACCTTTTATATCTGAACTATTGGGTGCTACAGAATCAAAAATTAAATATTAAAGATCAAAAATTGGAAGATGTAAGAACTATTCAAATGGTTGTCACACCTTCACCGGTGCCTAAAGAATCACCTTCTCCAAAACCGTCTTTCGAGCCAAAAGTAGAGACAAAAACTATCGAAACAAAAACGGTAGTTGAAAAAGAATCACAAACGATTGTGCAAACAGCCCAGAAAGAAATTTTTATCCCGATTGGCTCAGGTACAACCAGTAGCAACAGTTATGTTGATCTTGCCGGGCTTGAAGTGACAATCGATACCAATAAATATTCACAGATTGAGTCGGTAGTTTTTGAAGCCTCAATTTGGGTACAGGACGGAAATGGCAAAATGTTTGCCCAACTTTATAATACAACTGATAAGCACCCCGTTTGGAATAGTGAGATTTCGACAAGCTCATCAGTCGGAACTTTGGCGACCTCGTCCAAAATTACTTTAGATTCCGGTGCCAGAACCTATCGAGTGCAGACCAAAACGAACTTGACTAGCTTTGCGGCGCATGTGGATAACGCACGTTTAAAGATTGTATTGAAATAAGAAATGTGCGGGTCTAAATGCGAGAAAAGGAAATTCTAATAAATTTGAGGTAAAAAGGTCAAATTAGTATTCACCCATGCCGCCTGGGGGCATAGAGGGAGCTTTTTCCTTTTCCGGAAGATCGGTAATTAGTGCTTCGGTCGTTAAAATCATCATGGCGATAGAAGCTGCATTTTGAAGTGCGGTGCGAGTGACTTTGACAGGATCAATTACTCCGGCCAAAACAAGATCTTCAAATTTACCTGTTAGAGCATTAAGGCCGATATTGCCGTGCGCCTTTTCGACTTCTTTAACCGCCCATCCGCTATCAACTCCGGCGTTTTTGGCAAGCATACTTAGGGGTTTTTCTAAGGCTTCGCGGACAATTTCGACACCAATTCTTTCATCCGTGTCGTTATTCAAACCAAGTTTGTCTAAAGATTTCATTGCCCGAAGCAAAGCAACTCCCCCACCAACAACGTAGCCTTCTTCAACAGCGGCTTTGGTGGCATGAACTGCATCGTCAACCCTCTCTTTTTTCTCTTTGAGCTCAATTTCGGTGGCGGCACCGACATTAATAACGGCCACTCCACCAGATAACTTAGCAAGTCTTTCTTCGAGCTTTTCTTTGTCAAAATCACTCTCGGTTGTGGTAATTTCGTTTCTGATCTGTTTGATACGGCCTTCAATGGCACTTTTGGCACCTTTACCGCCAACGATAATTGTATTGTCTTTATCCGAAACTACTCTATCTGCCTTTCCCAAGTCTTCAATGGTTACCGATTCCAGTTTGCGGCCCATATCTTCGGAGATAACAACCCCACCGGTTAATGTGGCAATATCTTCAAGCATTTCTTTACGGCGATCACCAAAACCGGGAGCTTTAACTGCCAGAACATTGAAGGTTCCGCGCAGTTTGTTGACAACCAAAGTAGCCAGAGCCTCACCTTCAACCTCATCAGCAATGATTACTAAGTCTTTGGAAATTTTGACAAAGTTTTCTAAAAACTGTAAAAGATCGGAGAGCGAGGCTACTTTTTGGTCGGTAATTAAAATATAAGCATCTTCAACAACGGCCTGCATTTTGTCTGGATCAGTCACAAAATACGGGGAAACAAATCCTCTATCAAATTCCATGCCTTCTTTATAGTCAACTGAGAGTTCAAGGCCTTTGCCTTCTTCGACAGTGATGACACCGTCCGGACCGACTTTTTGGAGAGCCTCGGCGATCATTTTGCCAATTTGAGGATCGGCTGCCGAAATAGTGGCAATTTTTTCGATTTCATCTTGGCCTGCAACTTTTTTGGCCATTTTCTTGAGCTCGGTAACTACTGTATCGGTCGCTTTTTCAACCCCCTTTTTGAGAATCATGGGGTTGGCGCCGGCTGTAATATTTTTGAGGCCCTCTTCCACCATTGCTTGAGCCAGAACTACTGATGTAGTAGTTCCGTCTCCGGCAACGTCTGAGGTTTTACTGGCTGCTTCTTTGACTAAGGAAGCGCCCATATTTTCAAAAGGGTCTTCAAGCTCAATTTCCTTAGCAACGGTAACACCGTCATGGACAACATTTGGCGCACCCCATTTTTTATCCAAAGCGACGTTTCTGCCTTTTGGACCAAGAGTCGTAGCAACAGCGTAAGCCAACTTATCAACTCCGCTTTTTAGCTTTGCTCTTGCTTCTTCTGCGTATAAAAGCTGCTTAGCCATTTAACACCTCCAGTGTCAGGTCATCAGGTTGTCGGGTTACTGGGCTTCTAGAACTGAGTCTTTTTGGTGGTCTATCAGGAAGAACCTTGCATTTTGCCTCGATTGTGTCGGGTCTAATGGGTTCACCTTGATTGAATGTGCCGACTGGCCAAGTGTGACCCATATCTCCACGGATCGTCATAAAAATTTCCTCTACTGACAATGTTCTTCTTTTAGATTCTGTCATTTCTTAGCCTCAACAATGGCCATAAGATCTTCAAATTTAATTAAAAGTAGTTCTTTGCCTGCGACTTTGATTTCGTTGCCGCCCCACTTTTTGTAAACTACCTTGTCGCCTATTTTGACCGGACATTTAATGATTTTGCCTTCTTCGACAAGATCTTCGCCACACGCCAAAACCTTTCCCTCTTGAGGTTTTTCATCGGCAGATTCGGGAAGAACAATGCCGGAGGCGGTTTTTGTTTCTTTGGGAGCGGGTTCGATTAGGACGTATCCGGCTAAAGGCTTCAGCATGGTAATTGATAAATTGGGCAAGTCACTAAATTGTTTAGGCAGATTTTAGAGCAAAAGCCGCAAGCAGTTGTTGCTTACGACTGCTAATATTTTAACAATGATTTTTTATTTGTCAACCCCTCAGTTTTGACTTGTTCGCTGACTGCCTTCATGAAGGCCAGGTAGAGCGGGTGGGGACGCAAGGGACGAGATTTGAGTTCTGGATGGAATTGGACACCAATGAAGAAAGGATGGTCTTTTAATTCTAGCGCTTCGACTAATTTACCGTCCTTAGTGGTGGCGGCAATTTGCATGCCTTTTTTTTCAAAAATTTCCCGATACTTATTATTAAATTCATAGCGGTGGCGGTGGCGTTCGCTGCCTGTGACTATCCCATAGGCTTTGGCAAATTTGGTTTCTTTGGTTGCTTTAAACTCCCAAGAACCAAGACGCATAGATCCTCCAAGTTCTTTTTTCTCGACTTTTTCTTTTTGAGATTCCATAACATGGATTATGGGATGATTTGTCTGCGAGTTAATTTCTGTTGTGTGAGCGTCTTTAAGGGCGCACACATTTCTGGCAAATTCGACAGCTGCCAATTGCATACCAAAACAAAGACCAAAATAAGGAATTTTGTTTTGGCGGGCAAATTGGATTGATGAAATAATGCCTTCAACAGCCCTTCCTCCGAAACCACCCGGTACCACGATGCCATCGAAGCCTGCCAAAATCATTAATCCTTCTTTTTCGATTTGGGTACTGTCAATCCAGACCAGTTTTGGCTTGATATCGTTTTGGGCTGCAGCGTGCTTTATCGATTCAATGACTGAAAGATAAGCATCGGAAAGAGTAAAATCGCCGGTTGAAAAATATTTGCCGACCATGGCAATTTTAGCGGTCTTTTTGGCAGTTAGGGCCGAATTGACCATGACTTTCCAGTCAGAAAGGTCTCTTTTCCGGGGTTTGATGTAGAGCTTCTTGAGAATTTTGTCGGATAAATCTTGATTTTCAAAATTGAGCGGGACTTGATAAATGTTTTCAACATCAGGCGCTGAGATGATATCATCCGGTGAAAGACCACAAGCAACGGCAATTTTTTCTTTTCGTTTTTCATCGACGGCGACTTGGGCGCGGGCCAGTACAAAATCGGCAATAATGCCAGCTGTGGCAAGCTGGTGTATAGACATCTGGGCAGGTTTTGATTTCATCTCCCCTATCGATGACGGGATGGGCAAATAAGTAAGGTGGACGTGGAGAACATCACGAGGATATTTGAGTTTTAGTAAACGATTAGCTTCAAGAAACAAAAGGTTCTGGTACTCCCCTACCGTGCCCCCGACTTCAAAGACAACAATATCAGCGCGATTTTTCCTGGCGCATTGCTTGATCCTGGAAATGATTTCTTCCGGAGGATGTTGGAAAAACTCGACTGTTTTGCCCTCGTAACCAAGCGCGCGTTCTTTGTCAATAATCGATTCGAAGATCTGGCCAGTTGTCATGTAATTGGTGCTGTTTAAGTCTTGATCCAAAAATCTTTCGTAGTTTCCTAAATCCTGATCACATTCCATGCCATCATTTAAAACAAAGACTTCGCCGTGTTCAATGGGATTTAGGGTACCGGCATCGAGGTTAAGATAAGGGTCGGCTTTAATGGTTGTAACGGAGAATCCGCGGGATTTTAAAAGGAGGGCGATGGAGGATGTGGCAATTCCTTTACCTATGCCGGAAATGACGCCGCCTGAGACAAAGATAAATTTGGTTCGCAGCATTAAAAAAGCTCCCTTAGTCAGGGGAGCTATGAATGGGTGTCCTTCGACTTCGCTCAGGACTTTCAGCCCGCCTTAATTTTCTCAAAGCTGGAATCAGGATGTCAACTAGTGACTTTAAACTTGCCTTCTAGAAGAATAAGTTTTCAAAAATTTTTTATCATGTTTAGCTTCGAAAAATGTTAAAACTTTGGTAAATTGATGCTAAATGTTTTTTAAAAACTTACAATCCTTGCTTTTTTAGACTTTAATAAATAAACTACACACGGTCCTTGCGGCCGTGGTATTTTCTTCCTTCGCCACGTCAAACGTGGCATGACAAGTTTGACTTGTCGCTCGCGAGATTTAAGCTTCATCCGCGGCCTGAAGACCAGGGTTTTCGCTCGCTCGGAATAAACTATTAGCCGAAACTTAAGAAAAATGGCAGCTGAAAAAGCTATTCATACCGAAACTGGTCACTTAGTAGATTGTCATCTCTCACAAGTCATCAACTTACTTGCAGAACAGGCAATTAAGGCTAGAGAAGTATTAAGAACATCAACTATTAGCTCGCTTGCAGAACAAGCACTTGAGGCCAAAGAATTATTAAGAACTGATGAATGTGTAATTCTGCGAGGTATTTCTCAAGAACCATTTCGTTATTCTATTCGTGCTGCGTATATTTTCCCAAATCCCCTGGAAAATGAGGCGATAGCCGGTATTGTAATCAATCGCCAAGCCAGTGAGGAGTTGGCAAAAGACCCAAAAGACTGGCAACAAGGGATTCGTTTTAATGTCAAGCAAGCTATCTTGAATCTACCTTACGCCAATGGAACAATTGATGAGGCAAAAATTAAAAGGTTGACAAAAGCTGAGTTTATTAGAAAAGTAGGCGATAATATCCGATCATCTTTCATTGTTCCAATACATAGAGGCCATACTTCCATCTAAGCTCTACTCGCTTGCGCTCTTAGAATGAAGCAATAAAAATTTGAATATTACCGAAGGCTGTCGAGAAGTACACTCTTAGGGTAACTGGATGGTTCCCTAATTTTAGGCCCCTTGCAGTGTGTAATGTGATGTGTAATAATGGTTTTGTTATGCAAACACAAAATTACGAGAGAATAAACATAATAA
>Ga0155542_102_pt1 | contig 79419 bp, 66 predicted proteins | sample RifCSPhighO2_12_FD_107199 | JGI IMG/M metagenome (GOLD analysis project Ga0155542, IMG submission 107199) | Candidatus Curtissbacteria bacterium RIFCSPHIGHO2_12_FULL_42_33 | reverse complement strand
TTCGTTGTAGAGCGCCACATGGATGGAGACAAAGGGCCTTTCTCCTTCAAGCTCGACCTTCTCCAGATTGATAAGCAGTGGATTGATTCTTTGACTTTCTGGCAGCTTCACTCCAATCTTGCCAAGTATTTCCCTTAGTCTTGACTTTCCACTTTGACTTTGACTTAGAGAACCACTCTGCGCAAGCTTCAAGACCATCAAGACAGTAATGTAATACTTCATGGAGTAGATAAAGAAGAAAAGACCGAAAGTAAAGGAAACTGCCGCAAAGAAAACGCCAATAGGTGTTCCTGCTGGCGAAGTAATAATTGCCCCAATAATTTTGTAGAAGTAAAAAGCAAAAAGAAGAACAGCAAAAAGCAATAATTGGCCGCGCGTGAATAACCAGCCCAACTTGGGAATCGTCGCAAACGGCGCATAAAGCATGCGCCAGACCTGCAAAGGTATTTGAGGAATCTCGGAAATCGCTAATATTGGCTTCCAAGCCGGCTCTGTCAGCTTCGAATACTCCAGTCTCTGCTCATAAGTGCCCAGATTGTGTCTCGCCAAAACATTCTGCACGCCTTTATTTGACAAAATTGGCCGTCCGGCAACTTGAGGCAAAACCTCCACTATTTTGTGGATAGATAACTGGGGACACTCGGCCACAATTTCTAAAACTTTCTTTTCAATCTCGCCTGGAGTAAGTCTTGCGAAATGATTGGGAATTGGCAATCGATCAGAAAGTGCGGCTAATTTGCCCTCTTCGCTGGCCTGCTTATATCTTTTCAGCAATCGATAAAAAAGCGTTCTTGAAATTCCATACTCCTTACATATAGCGGAAACTTTCGCTCCAGCTTCAACTCTTCTAATTATCGCCAGTCTCGACTCCGGAATTAACTTGAAATGACGCCCGCCCTCGCCCTCAGAAGTCTCGGAAAGAGTCTTCTCTCCCCGGATATACTTTAATCGTTCCTTATAAGTAGGAAGTCCTAGCCGCAAAAGAACGTTAGCAACACCATGATTTCCAACAACCGGCTTCCCATTAATTTTTTTGGGCAACAAACTGGAAATTTTCTTGCTTGAATATTCAGGATACCTACGAACAATCGAGAGAATTAAGTTCTGATTAAATCCGGATACTCTCTTATAAATCAGTTGTGGCTTACGGGGCTTGAGCGAACCGGGATTCTTGCCTGAAGAATAAAAACGCTTGCGAATACGATAAAACAGTGCCCGAGAAATTCCAGCTTGACGACAAATCTCGCTGACCTTCTCGCTGGCTTCCGCCCTTTTTATAAGGTGTAGTTTATCTTCTATCGAAAGTCTCTTAACCATTAGACAGCCATTAATAGCTGCCCTCTAAGTCAACTCCCCGTCTACACCTCTGGGTATTCTAGCTTTAATTTTATGTTAACAAAGAGTGGATACTATATGCAAGCTCCGTAAAAATTGCATCAGGCAACTCGTCTGGCAAGCTGAGTCGTAGGGGCTTACCTTAATTCTTAATCTGAAGATATCAAAAGTTATATTTAGAGATCATCTTATATATTAAATATCATTCAATAACCATCACCGGGCATGAATATTCCCCCATTGACTTTAATTTAAAATTAACAAACAATAATTAACAAACAATGCAGATATGCTGCCCAATCAGACTATTGAGGTGATCTCTGATGTTGCCACAGCCACAATCATGGCCAGCCTTGCTTGGCTTTTTATAGATGCCCTGGTTTTGAGATTTGAAGTTAAAATCTTCTTAAAGTCCGCCGGTTTTAGTCTTCTGACACTTGTTTTTACCCTGAATCTGGCGCAGGTTTTTTCAGCTTCCGCCTCACCTCAACTCATCTTTTGGCTTGAAAGTATCGGCCTCTGGCTAATTTTTGCTGCTTTTATCTTGGATTCCCATTCCAAACTGCAATTTCTGGCAATTCTGGCAATTATCTCCCTTTTTTTCCTTAAGGGACATATCCTTCTTTCCGTTCAGGGAGCCTTAATTTCCACGACCACTTTAGCTTTAGCCAAAATTACTAAACATAATGACTTGATCCTTTTTGGCTTAGGCTTCGTTTTAATTACGATTGGGAAATTTTTTTCTTATCTTGAAAATACCCTGGGTGTTGCCAATATGGCACTTTCGGCCTCTATCCTTTATATCCTTGCCGCAATTACCCTTTTTTATTGGCTCTGGCAGTATTTGGTCATTCGGTTTAATTTAGCTCACAAACTGCCTAAATTGGGAATTTAATCAGTGAAGATCTCCTCTATGCCCCCCCTAGGATCCTGTTAACTTCCGCCACCAAATCATCATTAAATTTATTGATATACGCGTCGGCTCCAAATTTTTGCGCTCTTTGCCGATAATCTTCTCCATCTAAAACCGTACAGACAACTACCGGGATATGCTTTGTACCGTCATGATTTTTCAACTTTTCCAGAACTTCCCAGCCGTCAACTTTTGGCAGTAATAGATCTAAAACAACAAGGTAACAACCGTTATGAACTTTATGTAAGGCCTCCTCACCGTCTAAGGCACATTCAACTTCATATCCCGCTTCCTCAAGCCGCCTCTGAGATGCCCGGGCCGCCAACAAATCATCCTCAACCAAAAGTATTCTTTTCACACTTCTATTGTAAGCTCAATTGCTAGTCTCTTGCAAACCTCCCGGTTTTTTGCCAAAATCGAACGGCTGATGAAAAAAGCAGTTTCGCTGATAATTCCCCCGTTATTTTTATTGATGGTAGTCCTCTCTGTTTATTGGTACACCAAACCGCCTTCTATTCTTTGGATTGATTCAGGCACGATGATCGCCGCCTCCGCAAGCCTTGGCATTCCTAATCCGCCCGGCTTTCCTTTTTATATGATGGCCTCGCACCTGGCTACCCTACTGCCTTTTGCCAACATCCTGACCCGCCTGGAGGCCTTTACCATCCTCTTCTCCCTCTGGCTGCTTTTTTTGGTCTATCAAATCATCAAGCTCATCATTAGCAAATTCTTCATTCTTGACCAATCCAACCAACTACCAGCTACCAAACACCAGTTTACCCACCGAAGCCCTGAGTGGAGTCGAAGGGGCGAAGATGGGCTACCTACTCTTGCCGCTCTCTTCGGCACAATCACCCTTGCTTTTTCCTACCAATACTGGTCGCAATCACAAAACACGGAAGCCTTCATTTTTAGTTACTCTTTTGTAGCGCTTTTCGCTTTCCTGCTTTTGAAAATCGAAACCAAAAGGCAGGATGAGAAATTCGTTTTTAGAATCTTGCTTTTAATTGCCTTTCTCTACGGAGCGGCAGCCGGCGCCAATCCGACAGTCGCCGCCATGGTACCTGGAGTGCTTTATGTCATGTATACAAAGCGCAAAGCCCTGAGTCTGCCCAAACTTTTCATCCTGGGATTTGTCTTCTTGGTCGTTTTAACGGCTGTCTATTCCTATTTACCGCTTCGGGCCAAAACTTGGCCTTTCGTCAATTGGGGCAACCCCCAAACAGTCAAGCTTTTCATCGATCACCTCCACGGTGCGGGCTTAAACATCAACGAACCGGGACCGACAGGCTCTGTTAACGGCTTTACCGGTTCACCGCTCGTCTTTGTCCAGTCGGTTTCCTATTTTATTCTCAACTCTTTCATCCAGTTCACCCCAATTCTTTGGCCACTGATTTTAATAGGCGCCTACCAAATTTTTAAAAGAAGTCGTCAAATCTTCATAATTCTTATCTCTGTCCCAATCTTTAACGTTATCTATGCCGGCCTCTACCTTTCCGGCAATCAGGAATCCTGGTTTATTCTCTCCTGGATCTTCTTTGCCATCTTTACCGCCGTCGGCTTTTTCTATCTCGCACAAAAGCTGATTAACTCGTCCACCTCCGAGGAGTCAGAACCCACCTCGGAGGTATCTAGAGTTATCTCAAGCGGGTGGCAGTTGAGGAAGGGCCCCGACAGCGCGCAGTCAACCAAACGGAATCACACCCGTGCAACAAACATAGAGTCGACGAGCACTGGCGGGAAGGAAACAACTGACAGAACCCGCTTAAAAACCGCCGCCCTCTTCTCCCTCTGCTTTCTACCACTTCTAGTCTTCTTTATACCTTTAAACAGAAGTGGCCACTACTATTCATCTGACTACGCCTTCAATCTCTATTCGCCCCTTGAAAAAAATGCCATTCTAATAGGTACCGGCGATTTTTTTGACTCCCTCTCCCATTACCTGCATGAAGCCGATATTTACCGGAATGACGTCACGCCGATTACCGCCAACGTCTTCTATGTTAACCGCTGGAATCGTGACACCATAAGACAGACTACAAACATATCTATCTCTGACAAACTGGAACAAATGATCCAGTATAAAAGCTTCACCGAATACAACGAAGTCATGAATCAGTTAATTGACGAAAACATCGATAAGCACCCAATTTATGTTGACCACTTAACTCTGCGCGCCTCAGCCCTTGCCGGCACCACAGCCGGTCAACTCAGGCTTGACGACCGCTTTAAATTCGTACCATCTGGCCTTTCTCTCAAAGTTGTCCGCGCGTCTCAAAATGAAAAACCTAATCTCGCCCTTTACAACTTCAAATTGAGATCACCCCTTGTCAAAAAACCTTTTTATTTTGAAAGAAACTATCAAGGGGCTTTTAAAAATATCCTCAATAACTACGTTTACTCTTATGAATCCTTAGCCGACTGGTATGCCGAAAATGATCAGGATGAACAAGCCCTAAAGTATTACAAAATCGCCAAAGACCTTGGCGAAAATGCCGAGGTTCTAGCCCATCTTGGCGAATTCTGGGCTCAAAGAGGCGATTTCAATGCCTCTTACCAGTATTTGGAAAAAGCCGAGCGCCTCGATGTCAATAACGTCGGCGTCCATTTCAATCTCGGTCTTGCCTATGCTAACCTTAGCAGGAATTTGGAGGCGATCCGTGAATTTGAGTCAGTCAAGCTGCTGACATCTCCAAACGACCCGATTTTTCAGGAAGCGGAAAAGATGGTCAAGCAAATCAATGTCGTGACTCTTGACGATCCGGCCCTAAAAGATGCGACGGCTTCCTGGCAAACCGTCAAAGACGAGAAGAATAATTTTATCCTTAAAATTCCGCCAGAGTTCAATAAAGAAAGCGGTCAAACATCCGTTACAATTTCCGACAAAAACCCGGGCAATTTAGGTCTTAATATTGAGATTATCGGCGAAAAACTCGCCGAAGGTCAAGATATTGAAGGATACCTTAAAAAATCACCCTTGATCATGTTGGGAACTCTTTTAGATTTACAGAAAATCAATTTTTCCGGATTTACCGCCTTTGTTCAAATTTACGGGACTTCTTCCGGCGAATCTTCCCAAAGATTTATATTATCGAAAAACAATTGGCTTTGGCAGTTTAAAGTTTATCCGGGAAATTCCGTCAAACTTTCGCAGTTTAATAAGATTTTGAGTACATTTGAACCCCTGAGAAGGTAAGGAGATATATCAAATATCAAAAATACATATAAAATATAAAAAATATTTGATTTTTGCTATGTATATTTACTATTTACTATTTACTATTTAATATGGCCAACAAGTCCGACACATTTTGGTACAAAGCCATAATTTCCTTCTCGCTTCTCTTTTTTCTGCAGATTTTCGCCCCTTTTTTCAAGGGCGGACTCTTTTTGGGCCATGACAGCCAACTCCATCTGATCTATCTCAAGCATTTTGAGGAAACTTTCAAGGCAGGACAAATCCCGGTACGGATCATTGATTGGTTTAACCCCGGCTATAACCAGCCGCTTTTTAACTTTTACCAACCGGGGGTCAACTACCTTTATCTTATACCCCGGTTCTTGGGAGTCCCACCCGCCCAATCTGTGGAGGTTACTGTTCTTGCTCTCTGGCTGCTGTCCGCTGTTTTGATGTTTGCCTTTACCAGGCGCCATTTCGGGACGCTTGGAGGAATTTTAGCTGCCTATTTTTATTTAATTGCTCCCTACCACATTCTAGATATCTTTGTCAGATCCGCGCTGCCGGAGTTTACGGCCTTGGCCTTTGCCCCGGGTATCTTCTGGGCTCTCAAAAGCTACTCTGATACGCAAAAGGGGCCATACCTGACGCTGCTGGCCTTCTTTGTCGCCGCCACCACCATCTCCCATCCACCAACCCTTATTATGTTTTCCCCTTTTATAGTCGGCTATCTGCTTTATTTGCTATACCAACAAAAATCATTCTCCCTCTTATGGCCAACTCTCCTTTCAATTTCAGTGGGTTTTGGTCTAATCTCTTTCTTTATTCTGCCTGCTTTCTTCGAGCAAAAATACGTCCAGACAATCTATATGAGATCCGGTTACTATGATTTCCACAACCACTTTGTCTGCCTGCCCCAACTTTTCATTCCCAGATGGGAACACGGTACATCACAAATAGGATGCGCCGATAAGATATCCTTCCAGCTTGGCATAGTCCATTGGCTTGTTGTCTTAATGGCCGCCACAATCTTAATTGCCAGGTTTAACGTTAAGGGCAAAGTCTTTAAAAAAACAGCCGTAATCGATATTGAAAGTCTTAAACCGGACCACTACCTGCTTATTACTATCTGCCTTGGGTCCATCTTCCTATATCTTTATATGACCCTGCCTGTTTCCCTTCCTATCTGGGAAAACCTGCCTTACATTGCCTATATCCAGTATCCCTGGCGATTTTTGGCACCGACTATTTTCCTGTCGTCCTTTCTTTCGGGCGGAGTTATCCTAATTTTTAAAGCTAATCCTTATCGCTATCTGGCCTTCGTAATCCTTATACTTTCAGCCGCCGTCGCCTACAACAACTATCTCAAACCGATTGCCTACGCCCAAAGAGAAGAAATCAATTTCGGCAACGAAATTTTGCATGAATCAATAACCGGCATCAAAAATCTCTACCCCGAACCGGGTTACATGCCCAAATGGACACAAATTTTGCCAGCCGAAACCGACACGCCGGAAAATGAAGTCAGGGTGGCAACGCAAGAGGCCAAAGTCAACAGTTCCAAGCTCTCGGCGGCCCGCAAAGAATACGAGATTACCGTCGAAAAGCCGACGGTTGCCAGGTTTTACACACACTATTTCCCGGGCTGGCAAGTCAAAGTAGATGACAAAACTCAAAACCCGTTAATCGATAACATTTACGGCTATATGGACATAGAGCTTGCGCCCGGTGAGCATCAAGTCACCCTCTCCTTTAAAAACACCCCGATAAGATCGTTGGCCAATATTCTGAGCCTCAACTTCCTATTGGTGTCGCTGGCACTTGCTTTTCTATTTGGCACAAAAACCCTCACTGGAAAACCAAAATCAATCACTCAATCTTCAAAGAACTCACTAAACGGTCGAATTTGACCATTCGCGGCGAGTCACCGGGAGAAACCAGGATTTTGACAACTTTGTCGTTTTTGAAAAGAAAAAATTGCATCAAAAGCTGATCCGCGCTAATCGGCTCATTATCAGTGCTAATCGGCCTTTTCCAAACCTTAACGTAAGCTTTATCAAAATTTGGGATCTGCGCCAATCCCTCATTGGCAAGTTGACCTAAATTATCTCTTGGACTTTTCAGATAATCATCAATTGACTGATTCTTTCCCCGGCTATCCGAAGTCAGCTCAATAATAAAATCACCTTCTGGTTCTCTAATTTTAATAAGGCCGTAATTTTTAAGAGTTATCCAGCCACTAGGGCAAAAAAACGTTACCTCGTTTGATAACCGACACTCTTTCCAAGTATCTACTTTATTGTTATTTATTCTATCTAAGGCTTCCTTGGCCGGATCGTACCCAGGATTAATCAACAAAGTTTGTTGATACTCGGTTGCCGCTTGGTCGGCTTTACCTTGTTTTTCATAAATTCCCCCAAGATCGTACCTTACCTCAAAAAGTCTTGGCTCGACGGCAAGTGCTTTTCGATAATGGTCAATCGCCGCATCGAAATTGTTTCTTTGCGCGTGAATTCTGGCAGTCGAAAAGTTGGCAATTACATCATCGGGGAATTGCCCGGCAAGTTTCGACCAAACCGCGAAAGAATCCTTCCAGTCCCTATTTCGCAAGCTTGTTCTGATCCCGTAAAAGGCCAAAATTGCAAACATGGAAATTATCAAAGCTGGTTTGATAAACTCTTTAACTTCTTTTTTAAACTTAAAATTAAAGAGAAAATCAAATCCGAAAATGAGCAAAATTACGAATCCGAGAGAAGCGATATAGATATATCTTTCCTGAAAGATGGTCCCCTGGGGAATGATGTAGGAAACCGGCAGAAGCGAGATTAAAAACCAGCCGATCGCAAAACTAACAACTGGTTGTTTCGTCTTGAAATAGAAAATGGCCAAAACCAGACACGCAAGAACTACCAGTGAAAATAAAATGATTGGATCGAAAATCGATTGATTGCTAATCCTTTCCATATGGGCCAGCGGATGTACCCAGGCGCTTATGCCACCGGGAAGTCTGGGATTTATGGAAAGGTCCACGGGCAAAACAAGCATCTGGATGTATTTAACAAAGACCTTAAGCATGGTCAGCATCGTCAGGTAGAAACTTCCCGCAAGATAATCGCTTCTTATAGTCATTTTCAAAACAACTACCCTGACAAACAAATAGACTCCAGCGACAACAAAATAAGGGAAATATCTGACAACTGACAATTGACAACTGATAATTGACCATTGGCGGCGAGGGGTGGAAGCAGTGGAAGGGCTCCCGACCCCTAACTTTGAACTTTGAACTTTGAACTTTGAACTTATTAAGGCAGGACCCCGAACAAGAGTTAAATCAGCCAAAATCAGCAAAAACGGCAAAGTCAAGGTCATCTCAAAGTGGAAAAATGCGAGTGTCGCCAAAATCACCGAGGACCAATAGTAAGCCTCCCATTTCCGCAACCGCCACTTTAGATAAAAAAAGAAGGATCCGAAAAAGAAAATGTAAGAAATAGCATCGAAATTGGCCGTCAGATAATCCACTGCCTCGGAATGCACCGGATGAAGACCAAAAAGGAGGGCGACGATAAAAGGCCCCCAACTACTACGCGGCGAGGATACTTTCGAGCACAAAATCTCCCAAACTATCAAGTAAACCAAAACTGTTATCGACAAATGTACCGCGAGTGCCAGCAGATGATATGGAAAAGGATTATCACCGCCAAAAAGCCGGAAGGTTGCCGCATAAAACACTGCCCTCAAAGGTCTGTATATTCCTACATTTCCGGTTGGTGCGGTGTCCCCCGCAAACATTTTGGGAATGTTTGCCAAATTTTGGGTCAGTTTCCAGTCCGAAATGTAGACAGGATCTTCAATTACAAACGAGTTTTTTAAAGTATTTGAATAAACTAAAGAAGTTAAAAGGACGATTATCGCCAGTTGAATCTTTCGATTATCAAAAACTCCAAGGAGCATCCGCATACGGAAAAATCATACCATGAGATGCTAGAACTGTACCTTATATAAACCTATATAATCCTCTTTTCCGGGTTTATCAAAAGTTTTTATTGGCACAAGGCTCTGTAAAACTTCTTCCGGAATAATGCCGCTATCACCCGCAAAATAAAGATCATAAGATTCGGAGAAGGAAGTGATGGCCGCAAACTCTTTTTTTGAAGAAACGCCGACAAGTACAAAGTTCAAGTTTTTTACCAAATCCTTTCGGGCAGTCATATAAAAACTAAGATTACTCTCTGGAGCCGCCGGCATTGCCAAAACGACAGGAAGACCAAAGGGTCTAGCCAGGGTTTTTACAAAATCCCCGGTTTCCCTCATCCCGTACCCCGATGGCCAAGAGAATACATAATCCCTTTCATTTGCAATAAGCGAGTTTTTAACAAATAAAGAAAAATATGAAGGAGGGGAAATTATCATAAAGCAGGTTATCAAAAAAACGCTCGCCAGGACAAAAGTTCCCGCGATTCGCGAATATTTTTTGAAATAATCGCTGAAATTGGCAAGTCCCAAGGCCAAAAGAGGCAGAAGAGGAGCCGCGGCCTGAATGTAATATTTGGCGCGCATGGTTTTGGCAGTAATAATAACCGATATAGCAAAAGCGGCAAAAAGAACAAAAAACATTTTTTCTTCCTTTGTAAGACTAAACTTGATATTTTTGCTCTTTTTAAAAAACAGGGAAAAGAAAGATATAAAAAGCAGTGGCGTCAGATAGATAAAAAGTGTCAAAACAAAATAGAATATATTGTGAATCCAAAGGCCGAAAGGAAAACTCAAAAGTTCTTTTGGCGATAAAGAAAACTGACTATTTTCGAACCAAAGCAGCCAAAAATCCTTTCTCAAGATAAGTGGAAGCCAAACAAGAAGAGCAACAAAGGGGGGAGTTACAATTATTAATTTGTTAACTGGCCTTTTGGTAGTTTTTATAAGATAAATCAGGGCGCCTTGAATGAAGAAAGGTGTAAAAAGTCCGGTATTTTTAATCCAAAAGGAAATACCAAAAACAAAACCTAAAAAGACCGCATTTGATATTTTCGGATGTCGCCAAATTTCAAAAAGAAGTGCAAGGGCAATAACTGTTAAGGATAAAATAAGCGGATCCATAATGGCCAGAGACTGGAAGAAAACAAAAAAAGGAGTAAAGCTAAGCAAAATCAGGGCCATTTTTGCAACCCTCTCGCCTCTTATACCCTTTACTAGTTTGTAAAGCCCGAAAAAGGCAATTGCGGCAAAAAGAAGATTAATTAAGCGGGCTCCAATTAGCGGATCGAAGGTTAATTTTGAGCCAAGCCCAAACAACCAGAAAGGCAAGGGCTGTTTACCCCAAAAACTCACCGCCACAAAACTCAGATCTTTATCAGGCAGCAACATTTTTGGATTAATATAGATAGATTCGTCAACAAAAGGCGGAAAAGTAAATATAAAGACTAGGCGTAAAAGCAAAAATATTCCAAATATCCACCACACTTTGCCGATTGTTTTCATTGAATTTTTAGTGACCGAAATAATGCGTATTCCATAAGTCAACATTAAGAGGTATAAATTCCTTCGTCTTCCAGTCATAACCGTTAATACTTTTGCAAGAAAGCCTGTTCCAAAGACAGCTCCCTTCAACTGCCGCAAAAATCTCACTGTACCTGCATTCAGCCATTTCGCCTTTCTCGTCCCGGCAAGCCAAATCCAAACCAGTCGACTGAACTGTCTGAAGCATTGACGCAAGTGATTGCTGCGGAGACCCGGCCAGGGCAAACCATTGCCTCTCGGCAAATTGACTCGGATCCGCAAGATGCGAAAGGTTTGGCCCAAATACTAAAAGATGGTGAAGAGGTAAAAGGACCAGCAAAAACATGCCCAAATATCTTAGGCCCCCTTGCTTAAGGCTGGAAACAAAAAACCAGCCAAGCGTGTAAAACCCATATATTGCCGCGAGAATCCCGGTCATTCTCCTTAAACCTCCGTAAGGATCCTGGGAAAAATAAGCAATTAAAACATTAAAAATTAAAACGGACAAAATCGAAAGAATCGGAAAACGTAATTCTTTCTTAACCCTCCATAAAACAAAAATAGACAAAAAACTGGCCAAAAGTGTCAAAATGGGATAAATACCGGAAAACTCAGCCCTGTAAAGTTCAAAATTATAACCTCCCGGCCTGAGAAATAAGTTTTCTAAAGTCACCTTTAGATTTTGAAGGAAAAGATTTGCCTCAAAACTGAACGTCCCTCCTCCCCTAAAGAGTCCAAAATGCCCCAAACTATCCCCCAAAAGTAGCCGGCTGTTCTTAATGTAAAAAAACGAAAGCACCAAAGGCAGTAAAAAACCAAAAAACCCGACAAAAAGATGCTTTTTATTTTTTATATTTTTACAGATGAAAAAAATAACAAGAACAGGCAGAAAATAAATAAATGCTGGGTAGCTCATCCATGCTATCATCGAAACCAGGCCCAATCCAAAAGACGCAAGCAAATTCGAAACCCTATTGCTGCCGGTTTTTGTTATCAGAAACAAACAAATCGGTAGATATTGCAAATCGATCCCGAATTGGGCAGACAGAGTGTTGAAATAGAGAATCGTCGGAGAAAGCCCAATAGCAATCAGGGGAACAAAGGCTGCTCTCTTCAAATATTTTTTCAAAATGGCAGCCAGACAAATTAATGAAATTAGGCCAAGGACTAATCTCACATACCTGGCGCCAAAAAGCCCAAAACCCAGCAGTTTATATGTAAAAAGCAGGATTGCGTACCATCCTACATTACTCGAAATTGCATCGTAAATAAATCTATATTCCAACCAGAAAGGATTCCTTACAGACTCCGCCAGCTCCTCATAGCGGATTTGATTTAGCGAATTGGAAGTAAAAATTGCCTGGAAGATAAACAGCACTACAGGAAGTAACCAATAGAACCATTCAAAAAACCCATCTTTCCTTTTCGATGCTTTTTTCATCAATATAGATTTTTAGACTGTTTTATCATAATATCTAGTTTTAATATTTAAAACATGCAAAATAGGCAAGACAATCTACAAAAAGAAATACTTGAAAGCCTGACTGGTGCACCGCTCTACAATAAATGGCTTCTTTCAAAAGCAAAAGGGTTCATCAAAAGTAAAATTCTCGAAGTAGGCAGCGGCATCGGTTCCTTTACGCCACATTTAGGAGAATTAGACTCTCAGGTAACTCCGTCGGAAATAAACAAAAAATTCTTAAAAATCCTAAACAAAAAATTTGAAAATAAAGCTCTTTACCTTGACATCACAAAAGTCAATTTTGAAAAAATAAAAGAAAAAACTTTCAATACTGTCGTAGCTATCAATGTCCTGGAGCACGTCTTGCAGGATAGCTTGGCTCTTGAAAACATGGCTAAATTATTAAAAAACGACTCTAACCTGATTTTAATCGTCCCTGCCCACAAAACTTTATATGGCACGTATGATAAATCATTGGGCCACATTAGGCGCTACTCAGCAAAAGAATTAACCGAAAAAGTGAATAAAAGTGGTCTTAAAATTAGAAAAATTATTTATGTAAATAAAATAGGTGCTGCCGCCTGGTTTTTAAACGCCAGGATATTGAAATTAAAAGACTTCCCAAAATCCCAAATCTTCTTTGTAAACCTAATAACTCCCCTTCTTGACTTCCTGGACAAAATTATTCCCCTAAGTTTTGGCCTATCAATCGTCTGCATTTGCCGTAAATGAAACCTTGTTTTTCAAAAAGGGGCTTCTTCATACTCATCAAAAAATTTACCAAAATTTGCTTGGTTAAAGTTTAAGACCCTCATGGCTTTCTTCACCCAAAATCAGTCAAAAAAACGATATTTAAAAAGACTAAGAAAGGCGACCGCGCCGTCAAGAAAGTTAAATTTTTTACCCTCTTTAAAATTTCTTGGTTTAGCTAGTATCGAAACTTCAAGAATGTCAAACTTCCGTTTTAAGAATTTTGAGGTAAGTTCTAGTTCGATATCAAAGTGATTGGATCTCAACTTAATATCAGAAAGAGCCTCTTTTGAAAATATTTTATAGCCAGTTTCAATATCAGTAAGTTTTGTACCATAAAGAAAATTGGTTAATAAATTTAATATTTTATTGGCAACGTAGTGAGAAGGAAGGGGGGTTTTGTTTTTGCCGCAAAGTCTTAGAGGATAATTTACAAATCTGGTACCGTAAACGACTTTCGCTTTTTTTGCCAAAATAGCTTCCAAAAGTTTAGGAATATAAACGGGATCATACTCTAAATCTGCGTCTTGAATCAGAATAAAATCGCCGGTTGCTACCAAAATACCACTTCTAACCGCAGCTCCTTTCCCAAAATTTTTTGCATGGAAAACAAGTTTGAGGTTTTTGTACCTTAACTTTAAACTTTTTATTTTTGATTTTGAACTGTCAGTTGACCCATCGTCTATTACGATTATCTCTTTCTTAATTCCTAAAGGTAGACTAACCTCTACAAGCCTCCTTACTACTTTCTGTATTGTTTTGGCCTCATTAAAAACAGGGACAATGATTGAAAGTTTAAAAGTACCCATAACCGGTCAATTATCATTCCGCTTTGATGGATCCCAAAATAACATCAAAGACTCTCATTTGCGGCGAATCAGCGGGAGAAACCAGGATTTTGACGACACTGTCTTCATTGAAAAGAAAAAACTGTAACTTGGTGGCTGCCTGTCCAACTCTATCTCCCATGTCTCCTTGTTCGCCTGTCCCTTCTTGATCCTGAGCGGAGTCGAAGGACCAAACCTTCACATACGCCCTGTCAAAATTAGGGATAAGAGCCGGCCCTTGGTTTAAAAGTTCACCCAAGTTTTCTTGCTGTTTTGCAAGGTACTCTTCTTGAGACTGCTTTAAATCTTTGCGATCCAGGGTGAAATTAGCAGTCAGCTCATTCCGGTCATCACTTATGACCATACTTCCGTAACTTGTAACCAGCCGCCAATTTGACGGTATGGCAAGCGACAGGCCTAAGATTCGATGATACCTCAACCAGACATTACTATCGCCCGCCCTGCCAGCTTGGGTTGCTTCTTTAACGCTTGGCAAATTCTTTAAATTCTCTTCTATTTGAGTAAAACCTGGCAAAATCGCTAAAATCTGCTGATACTCTTTAGTAGCTAGATCAAAATCTGCCCTTTTAAAATAAATATTAGCCAAATTATTGTGTGCCTCCCAAAAAGACGGATTGACTTCCAGTGATTTTTTGTAAAAATTAATCGCCAAATCTACTCGGCCCATATCACTATAAACTTTACCAATACTCCCCAAGGCCACCACAAACCTAGGATTAATCTCAAATGATTTTCCATAATTGGCAACTGCCAAATCGCCTATCCCCTTTTCCGCATACGCATTCCCAAGCTGAAAATAAGCATACGAATTATCTTGTCCGTTTACTTTAATATCTTTTGTCCATAGGGAAATATTGTCATGCCAATCGCGGTTGCGAGAAATCGTCAAGACCAAATAAGTTCCGGCAATCGATAAAACAATTCCAATAACAGCCGTACTATATTTATTTTCCAGTAAAACATTTAAGTAGTAAGCCAGTATTAAAATTAGCCCATATGAAGGCAAATAAAGAAATTTCTCATTGAAGACTGAACCCTGGGGAACAATATCCAAAACAGGCAAAAGAGCCGCGAGAAACCAGATAACCCCGAAAGTCACAATCGGAAGCTTCTTAAAAGCATAAACAGCTCCGCCGACAATCGCACCGATAAAGGCAATCGAAAGAAGAATTTGTGGATCTAAAACTGACTGCGCCGAAATAGCCTCCGTACGGTAATCACGATAAACAAAAGCCTCAATCCCCTTTGAAATAATATGGTTGTTCGCCTGCCCTAATGGAAAGATCGTCAAACTCAGATACGAAAAGACGACCTTTGTCATCGTTAAAAACGTTAAATACACGCTGTTTGCCAGATAAGGCCCTCTTGCACCGGCGGAAATGACCAGAAACCGGACCAAAAGATAAACTATAACACCGGCAACATATGGAAAATAAAAAAGCACTTTGCCACCAAAATTCTTTTTCGTCAGCTTCCTGAAACATACCTCGTACAAAACAATCAAAATGGGCAAAGTCAGGGTAATTTCTGTAGTTAAATATCCCGCAAATGCCAAAACGACAGAAATTGCGTAAAAGTTTTTGAAATCTTTCTTCTTGGCAAACGCCCTTAAAAATAAATAAAGGGAGCCCAAAGCCAAAACTACTCCCAAAGTTTCCATACTCGAAGCTATATAACTTATCGTTTCTGTATGGATTGGGTGCAGGCCAAAAAAAATTCCGGCTAAAAAAGCTACCATTCTTTTTTTGGTCAGCTCAAAAGTTATAAAATAAATCAAAACCGTAGCCCCAAGATGGATAAAGATGGATTGCAGGTGGTAACCAAAAGGCGAAGCGCCAAATATTTTCCAGTCGAAAGCATAAAGGACGCTCCTTAACGGCCGCCAAACCCCTTCATGACCGGAAGGCAAATTCCCCTTTAAAAGCAAGCCTAAATTGGAAAAACTGTTTTTCGTCTGCCAGTCCAAAATAAAAGTTTTGTCGTCTATTACAAATTCATTCCGCAAAATATTTGCGTAAGCCAATAAAGTTAAAACTATGATAATTAAAAGTTGGGTCTTTTGTGAAAACAAATATTTGAGCATGAAATTCCCCTAAATATACTCTTTCACCATTTAAAGGACAACCTCCTATTCTGATCAGTTTAATCAGCCTAATCAGCTTGTTCCCCTTCGCATTAATTTGCATGACATTCGCAAACCATTAACATGAGTAGTTTTAATCAGTCTAATCAGCGTCTTCCTCTTTAAATTTTTTACTATTTTGGGAGCGCTTATTGGAGTAAATTTCACAAATCAAAGCCAGTCCCAATACAGGCAGGAGCCAAGTTAAATAGTTGTTATGGATAGAAGGAGCAACAAACAAAAAACCGATGTGGGCAAAAGCTAAATATCGAAATGCCCGAATTCCTGTCCACCCACGCCGCGTTACCCAAATTACCAAAACAGCCAGCGCGGACAGTACAGTCATTTTCAAAATCAAAGCGGCAGATGGTGAGATAAAATGTATAAGCGAAGTCGAATCGGTACTGCGGTTAACCATTGTAACTAAAAATGTATTTTTCAAACCTTCAGCATCCCACAACAAAAAGGGCATATAAAAAACTGCCAGCACGATCACCATTGTCAAACCCATCCGCAGGGGCGATCTGATGATCAGCGGTAAAAACAATAACCCCGGCGCTATCTTGGAACCCAGCGATAGAGCTAAGGCCAAAGCCGCTAACTCATACCTACCCTTTAGCCATAGGGCAACAAATACGGTTGCAAAAAGCACAGCTGGCAAGTCGGATGCCGCAAGACCTAAAAAATTATGTCTAAAAATCGGTGTCAGCAAAACCAATAAAGGAGGCAGGCAAGCCAAGATCGCGTTGCCGCGGCGGGTCAAATTCCAGCCGATCCAAAAAAGCAATACTGCCAAAATACCCATTAAAAGCAAGTGGGCCACAAAAAGACCAGACTCCTCAAATGCCAAAACTAAAGGCATATAAGTCGCAATTGTAACCGGACCATATGGATAACCCAATGATCCAAACGCCCTCCGGATATCTTCGCATTTTTTATCGGCAGCAATTACGGGGAAGAACATCTCCATTCCTTCCGCTGAACCGCCCGGCCTATCCCAAAAAGCCGAAAATGAGGCAATCATTTTCTGGGGAGAATATTTTATGCACTCCGTCCGGTTTTGATACCTGGCGATTGCAAGATTATAAACAAGAGGATCAACTATACTGTTTTGCCCGTAAGGATTAACTTTGGAAATTAAAAACTTCGCGGCATGGTAAGACATTTGAGCCTGGTCAAACCCCAAATAGCGGGTACTTCTTACAACCTCCAGTGTACGTATGCCATAAAAAAGGTTAAAAAGTACAACAACTGCTAAAAACGCCCAAACCGCCCAGCGTAACATCCCATCCGAAGAAAACGTCAGCCGGCGAAAAAACTGCATGGATAAAAGAAAAAGCCCCAAAACCAAAAGCAGCATGCCGCGCAGTACCCCATACCCCCAGTCGTATACAGAAAAAAGCCAAACTGTACCTATTGTTATGGAAAAAACAAAGATTGCAAACCAATTCCCCGACATGGGTAAAAGTATACAAAAGATTTGGGACATTTTTTCATGTACTTTTCCTGTTGCAAATATTTTTTCCCAAATGGTAAAGTTAGCTGATACTTTACAGGCTCTTAAGCCACAAATGAAAGTTAAATACCTCTTTTTTCTATTGCCCATTTTGCTTTTAGTCTTTCAGTTTACTTTGACAAAAAACTCACTTTTTCAAATCAGATATGAAGAACTTGGAGAATCAATTAGGAATGTTTATTGGCTGGCCAACGGCCGAGTTTACGACAGCATTTCGACAGATGTTGGATGGTTTGTTCAGCTTTTAGTTGTCTATAAAATCTTTGGGTTCTCGCTCTTTGCGGCTAAATGGTACCGGTTGGGTCTAGCCTTTTTATCAACAATGTCAGTCGCCTGTCTGGCGCTAAAGTATATCGGGCCAAGACTCGGCTGGATGCCTCTGGTTGCCTTCGGACTTTCACCAACTTTCTTATATTTCAATACCGTTCAAAGCGAATACGGCCTGGACTTACTATACCTGCCAATATTATTATTGATTTTAGATAAAATTGATTTTAAAAAAAACAAATTCTCTTACATTCTCACCTCTCTGCTCTTCAGTTTATTAATGCTCAACTGGACAGGTTATCCGGCTTTCATGTTCTTCATACCCGGCATTTTTCTACTATTTCTCAAAAAAACTGCGAGGGCTAAAGATTTTCTGAAACAAATTATCACAGCCGTCGCTGGTTTTATTACACCTCTAATTTTGATTCTTGTTTATGTTAAAAATAGAAATCTTTTAATTTACGATCCGGTTTTACAAGGAGGGCTTTTTCGCGGAGGGGGAAAGCTTCAAATAGGACCCGTATTTGAAAATTTGAAAGCTTTTTCTCTGGATTTTATTGGAAGCGGCCACAGTTACTACTTTGAGCTTAATAAGTCAGATTTTTCCGACATATATCCGGCACTTTCAATTCTGGCAGTAGCAATTCTCACTTATTTGCTTTGGTTTAAATATAAAAAGATAAGAATTATTTTTCTCTCGGTTTTTAGCATTATTGCCATTAATTTTTTAATTTCTGCTTTAACTTTGGATGTTTCACCACCGGGAATGCGTCGATTTACGGGAGTTCTTGCTTCTTTCTATTTCCTTTATGGAATTGTCTGTTTTGCCCTTAGCAAAGAAAAAATTAAGAATGTTTCGGCAAAATGGCTAATTATTATAATTTTGGCGCTTATACCTTTACATCATTTGTTAGTTTACCAGCAAAATCTCACGAAAATTAAACAGCCAAGTGCCTGGGGAACTCAGTCCTGGTTTCTAATGTTCGGAAAACCAAGCGAATCAGTTGAGACTCTAACTTCAAAAGCTCAAAGCCAGGACCTTCAACTTTCATGTCAAGATCAAAAGAACGAGTTTATCAAAGGTTGCAGGTATAGCGAGATTTACGCGGTAATTAGCAGCTATTGCCTTTTTAATAAACTCAACTGTCATCAGATATTGGGGTTTGACCCAAAAAGCAAAAGCTTTATTCCACTGACAACGCAAATTTGGGAAAATGACCTGTCTCCCGACTTTAAACCAATTTAAAACGCAAATTTTACTGGTTATTTTTAAGTCTCTCTCTAAGTTGTGGGATATTGACATAAACAAGCAGAGTCAGGCAAAGGATAAGTCCCAACTGAAATTTTTTCTCATGTAAAAGTTTCATTTTTTTATTACCCCAGCTACATAATCCGCAACCTGCCCCAGCAAATAAGCATTTCCTTGCTCGTTTAAATGCGGGTCATCTTCAGAAACAAATGGATCATCAATATCCATCTTGGCCTCAAAAAAGTGCACCTGCAAATTAACCTCCTCCCTGACTTTGAGATATTCTTCCCTACCCCCTGCTAAAAAGAACAGGTTATACCATTTGATGTATTTATCACCCAATACAAAAAAAGGGGCTTTCTCGGCGTGCAAACGGCCCGTCTTCAAAACTACATGGTTGGCAGCGGAAAACCAGTCAAAATCAAATACTAAAAACTCTGCCCCGTTAGCTCTGGAAAGTCCCTGCATTTCTTTGTAAAGTGCATTGACTAGCGTAGCCGCGTATTGTTTTCTGGAACTGTCCGTCTTTAACCAGATAGACCAATGACTCTTTTCGCTCTGTAAATCCTCGACTGTTTCGTAAGCCGGCGAAGTAGTACTTGGATTCAATTCCCCTCTTGCGCTATCAGGCAATTGACGCTCCCAATATTGATCAATTCCCCCATATTTTAATTTCCACCACTGATGTTTTTTCTTCTTTTCTTCAATCTCGGGCGAAGTTTCTTCCATTTTCAGGTTGCAATTATCTCCCTGCCGTACCTGCCGAAATAATAGTTGTTGAAAAGCTGGATGTTCAAAAGAAGAAAGTCCCCCGTCTTCAAATCATAGCCGTAAATTCCCTTACATTGCAGTCTATTCCATAAACAGGAAGCCGAAAGAACGGCAAAAACTTCGCTGTACCGGCAATTTAAAGGTTGCCCTGACTCATCAGAGCACATCAACTTCACATCTTCTCTCTGAATTTGGGAAACATACCGCGCAAGTATTGCGTTTGGATCTTCCGTCGTCTTAAACCAAACCGTCTCCCTAAACTGGCTCGGGTCTTTAAGATGGATAAGATTGATACCGTAGACAAAGAGATGATGTATTAAAAATAAAGACAAAGCGACCAAAAAGACTTTCTTCAAAATCCCCTTTCTAATACTAAAGGCAAAATACCAGGCCAAAACCCAAAGCCCGTAAATTGCCGCAAGACTCCCGGTTTGCCTTCTCATACCTGGGGTGGAATCGATTGTAAAATGGGCCAAAAACACGTTTGTCGCCAAAATCAAGAGTGCAAGCAGGATAAAAATACGAAGGTGAGGTTTTTTCTTCCAAAGCTTATAGATGGCAAAAACGATAAAAAAGAGGACAAGTATTGGGTAAAAATCCGAAAACTCAACTTTTTTAATCTCAAAGTAATAGCCGTATGATCGTTGGAATAAATTGACTAAATTAAGCTTTAGATTAAAAAGAAAGCGGCCTAAGCTCAGCTCTACAAAGCCCGCCCCCCGAAACATGCCGCTTCCAACATTTTCATCGTAAATTAACAAATTTCTATTTTTTATAAAGATAAAAGCAGATATTAAGGGCAAAAGGAAAAAGACACCGGAAGTTGAAAGGTTCTTGATAAGAAAGAAGGGCTTTTTAACCCCGGAAGACTGCCTCAATTTGTACAGATAAAAAATCAACAATGCCGGGAGGTAGTAAATAAAGGTGGGATAGCTCATCCAGGCCACCATCGCCAAAGTCCACATCAAAACTTGCCAAACTAAATTCCCCGACTTCTTGCCAAAATCCATCTTTGTTACCAAATATAAAATAATCGGCAAATACAAAAGATCAATCCCGTAAACAGTCTGCTGGGTATTAAAATATAGAAGGGTCGGTGAAAGCCCAATCGTCAAAAGGGGCAAAAAAGCCCCTTTCTCGCCCAAATACTTTCTCAAAACCGCCGCCAGGCAAAACAGCGATATCAAAACGAGCGAAAGTCTTACGAATTTCCCGGCAAATAAACTAAACCCGAAAATATTATAAACCGCCACCAATAAAAAATGCCATCCCAGATTACCCGATGCTCCGTTTTGCACAACCCCGTTTTGAACCCAATAAGGACTAACAACCGATTCCTCAAGCTCTTCATAACGAATCTGATTTAAAGAATTAAACGTGTAAACCGCCTGAAGAACAAATAATAATATTGGGATCAGCCAGTATATAAATTTAAGTTCTCGGGAAATCATCTAAGTATTACAAAAGATCCAATTATAGATTCGAGTACTGACATATTCCCGGGATTTTGCGGATAAGCTTCTAACTTAACTGCTTTATTATATTCAAAGAGAAAAAACTGAAAAATAATTTCGCCTTTAGCATCTTTCCAGATTTTAACGTAAGCCTCTTCTATACCCGGGATTCTTGCGGGCCCCTGATTTTCAAGCGTTCCAAAGGTCTCTTTCTGTTTTTCCAGGTAGGAAGCTCTTGACTCGAAGACTAAGTTTTCGACAGTAACCAAAAGCTTATTCTTTTTTTCTGTATCAAAAAGTTCAATTCTATTTACGGATTCTTCAAAAAGCTGCCAGTCACCGGGGTAATCGAATGAAATAAGTTTATTCTCGTAGCTTTTGGCAACCCTTGAGAGACTTTCTTTGGCCTCCCGGTAATTTGGATCGAGAAGAAGAGCTTTTTTATACTCTTCTTTGGCAAGCTTGGTTTCAGCGCTTGTCTGATAAATTTGCCCGAGCTTTAAATGGGCTCTTTTATCTGTCGGGTCAACCCGAATCATTGCTTGATAAGAGGCTAAGTTATCTTGCCAATCGCCATTTCGATTAAAAACCAGCCACCAAGACCAGACCAGGTAGAATACTAAAATAGCCGACACAATTTTAATATTCGTTTTAATTCGGGGCGTCAAACGCCCCAGCCACGCCACGTCTAACGTGGTTGTCCCGTTTGACGGGATTTGACGTTGGCTTTTCCCCTTCGTTAATATTAGTGCCGCTGATTGACTAACAATCAGCGAAAATCCAACTGTCGAAATTAACAAGTATCTCTCCGAAAAAATAAATTCCCCCAGTTTATTAACAAATAGAAGTGGAGGCAAAATTCCAACAAAGATTAGAAACAAACCAAAAAACATCAACTTTAATCGGCTCCTATACACCCAGACCATCAAACCTACCGCCATTACAATCACAACCAAACCAGGTAGTACCCCTCCACTAAATGTCCTTATCGGCTCAATCGGCTCCTGAAAGCTCAAGGGTAGAGGGTTAACCAGCTTAACTAGATATCGCGGCAAAAGAGCTAAAGCTGTTAAAATCTGGGAGGCCAAAGACAAAGAATAATATCCCTCGTATTTATAAATCACCCTCCCCAAAACTACCGTTCTCAAAGTTAAATAGATAACGATTGGAATCAAAAAAGCGCCGAATAATTTGAGATAATTAGAAAAATCTTTTCTGCTGAATTTAAAATCTGCCAAGGTAAGCTGGCAGACTGGTATCACAAATGCCAAAAATACTGCCGTTTCCTTTGTCAACAAGGCTATAAAAAATAATATTAAGGAGGTAACTAAATGCCAAATTTTTTTGGACTTTAAGTACTTTATGAAAAATATAATCGTAGCCAGCCCAAAAACAGTAAGCAGCAACTCCGGCGTTGCCGAAACCCAATTGACAGCCTCGGAGTTGATGGGATGAGTTAGAAAGATTACTGCTGCGAGTAAAGGCAACCAGTTGACAACTGACAATTGACCATAAGGGGTGGCAGCAGTGGAAGGGTTCCCGACAGTGCGCAGTGAACTCTTTTTCTTAACAACGACAGCAGATTTAACAATCTTACGATCAACAAAAGAGCGAGCGAGCACTGGCGGGCCGCCGAAGGCAAGCCTCGCCAAAAGCGGGAGGGAAACAGCTGACAGGACCCCGAGCAACCTCGCAAGTTCGTATACCAAAACTCCCGCTACCCAAAAAAAGATTAGGTTTGCCAAATGAAAAGCCCAAGGGGCGGCAGAAACCTGATAAGTCAAAAGGTAGAAAAATGATTGCGTCGGCCGCCAGTAAAATCCCCTATCCTCACAACCTCCCAAAATGTCTTGGGCAATACACCCCGTGAATACTTCACCAATGGACCCAAAACTTCTTATACGCGGATTTTGCTCAACCTGCCAAACATCGTCATGGACAAAACTATTCCTTAAGGTGTTACCATAGAAGAGTCCAACGATTATGGCCAGTAGTATATAAATAGTGATTGGAGACAATCTAAGCATTATCTTAAATCTAAAATCTCAAATCTTAAATCTACATCTAAAAACTTAAAACTTTTTAAGACTCTAGATTTCATACTATTCGCATAAATTCGAGTAATTTTCATTCGTAACTAATTCGCATTTACTCAATCTTGATCGACCCTAAAATCTGGTCAAACGTCGGCATTTGCGGCGAGTCCGCGGGCCAAACTAAAATCTTAACGATCTTTCCCTTATCAAAAAGAAAAAACTGCAACAGGATTCCTCCGCGCTCATCCGTTTTATTATCCGCGCTAACCTGCCCGTCCGGCAGGCGGGTCGGCTTGCTCCACACCCTCACATACGCCTCACTAACATTTGGCACTTGAGCCGGCCCTTCGTTCACAAGTGTGCCCAAGGTTTCTTTTTGTGATTTTACGTGGTCATTTGGAGTCTGGTTTGCCAACTTTCCCTCCTCTTCTATCTCAACCGTCAGCTGGCTATCGGCGTCGCGAAGAGTCACCGTTTTCTTTTCCTCCTTGATGTTCCAGGAAGCCGGGAAATTAAATTTTAAGCCGTTTTTTGTGGAATAATTCACCACCAAATCGTCAGAGGGCTGGGCCGATTGGTTGCTCTCTATTAGCAGCGGCAAATTGGCTAAAATATTTTTGGCGACAGTATTTTTAGGATAGATTTTCAAAACATTTCCGTACTCCTGCTCCGCCATCTCGAACTTTGCCTGCCGCACGTAGATGTTGGCCAAGTTAAAACGGGCCTCCCAAAACTGGGGCGCCTTCGCAATCGCCGTCGTATAATGGCTCTTGGCTGCCTCAAAATTCCCCACCTTGCCGTACCAAAACCCCAAAGTGTAGTTAGCCAAAAGATTATTGGGCGATTTGCGAGCTACGTCGGAAAATAAAGTTATGTCGTTCTGCCAAACCCGGTTTCTGGCAACCGTCGAAACACTGTAAAAAAGGAAGAGGGCAATCCCTATATAAACCAATGTCTGTTTAAACACATCCGCTCTAATCAGCTTTAAATCAGTGCCAATCTGTGCTGCGGCGGCAGCCGCTGCCAAAATCACCCCAAAAGAGAGTATATACAAGTATTTTTCGGCCATGGCTCCTCCATGGGGAATAATATAGGAAACCGGCAAAAGTGTTATAAAAAACCATCCGATACCAAAAGATATGATAGGATACGTTTTGACTAATTTGATGGCAACTAAAATTAAAGCTACAATTGTTATTATCGCCAAGAGCACGTCCAAATCAAAAATCGTCTGGGAAAGTACCGGATCAAGTTTGTCGTAAGGAAGCATCGAGGAGGGAAAATCTCCAACCAGATTGTGAATGGTTGTCTGGTTCAAAGGCACCAAAAGTAACAAAATATATCTTACGAATACTTTAACCATCACCAGCATTGTCAGGAAAAAACTGTAAGCCAAGTAATCACTCCGCGCCGCTATGCCCAAAACTACTACACGGACAAACAAATAGACTCCGGCGACAACAAAATAAGGAGCAATCCTCAGAATTGAAAATTGAGAATTGAAAATTGAGAATTTAGTTTTTTTAACTCCACTAACTCTTTCTCGTCCAAAACAATACTCGAGCAGTATCAAAAGTATGGGAAGCGTCAATGTCATCTCGTAGGTAAAAAAAGCCAAAACCGCCAAACCTACTGATGCGACACGCAAAATATTCGCATTTATTCGCACTGTTTTCATTCGCATATCATTCGCATATAAGTAAAGGTAAAAGGAACCAAAGAAAAACAAACTTCCCCATGTCTCCATGCTTGCCGAAATGTAATCTATGGTCTCTGTGTGGATAGGATGAATACCGAAAAGCAAAGCAACAAAAAAAGGTAACCAAGTATATCTGCGCTTATCAGTTATAATCGGCGCTAATCGGCGATTAAAAGGTATTAAACCTAAATTTCTCACTATCTCTCTCGTAATAAGGTAGGTCAGTACAGTCACCGTTAAATGCACCAAAATTGCCTGCAAATGGTAAAAAAACGGGTTTACTCCCCAAAGCTTGTAGTCGATTACGTAAATCAATCCGCGTACCGGCCTGTAAATCTTGTCTTGGGCGGGCGGAGCCGCGCCGCGAAAAATCTCGCCTAAATGTTTGCTGTCCCTGATTGCCGGCCAGTTTTCCAGAAACAAATGGTCATCCCACACAAAGCCGTTAGCCAAGGAGTTAGCGTATACTCCAAAGGTGATAAGTATTATTAGAAGCAGTTGGTTCCTCGTCGATAAAAAACGGAATAGCGCGGATTTCATACGGATTAGCACGGATTAGTATATATTCGTCTCCTGATATCTAATTTCTTCGCACCAAGCACCAAAATTTACAAGTAATCCTAATTCGTAACCCGTCCCGCGCAGGTAGTAAGAGATTTGAACTTCTGAATTGCGGACTAACATTGGTACAGCTTTTATCTCAACAATCACCCTGTCCTCTACAATAAAGTCTGGCCGATAAACACCGATTTTCTCATCCCTATAAGAAATAGAGAGCGCCTCTTCTCTTATAAAAGGTATTCCTCTTGCCTCAAATTCTTTTGCTAATGCTTTTTGATATAAGCTCTCTTTATGTCCGGGACCTAAAGCTGTATGGACAGCAAACATCGCTCCCCTTATTTTATAAGTCAAGTCGCCGTACAATAATTTTTTATCTGCGCTCATCCGCTTCGCATCGACGCTCATCCGTGTACTATCATCCGCACACATCTGTGTTTCCTACGTTACCAAAATCAAGAATGTTTAACAATCAGAAAAAGTAGTGTAGATCAAGAAGATTTAACTTATTTATTTGACCGCGAGCTTACCGTTAATCGGCTCCAAATTACCGGCTCCAAACTCAACATTTGTCCCAAACAGGTTATCGAATATTAGAACTTCTGCCTTGGTGATAATTATACGTATGGATTTGCTGCCGCTATCGATCATGATTTGAAATCCATATTCACCATTCCTGTCACTAAAACTCCCGCTGCCCGAAACTACCCCCAAAGATAACCCGTCCGTCCAAAGCCAGTTAATATTCGAGCTTTCAAATTTGCTGCCGCTTTGCAAACTTAATTTAAACTGGCCCTCCAACGTTCCGTTCTTTTTGTAAGCTGCCCCCAGTTTAAAACTCGCCAGCCCCGAAGGCTCCGTGCCAAAAAAGGCGCTGTTTTCCAAATCAAAATCACCCATGCCAGCCACCAAACCGGTCGCCGGACCGCTCATGCCCCAAGTACTGGCTTGCGAGGTCAAAATGTCAATCTGAATCCCTCCGCCGCTAATATCAGCCCTGGTAGTAATGCACGGATCTGGTGAAGCAACAGTACTGCCCAGACAATTTTTCACCTTTGTCCCGTTGCGGTAAAAATCGATATTGTTCTTATTAACCCCGCCGGGAATAATCGAAGCGTCAATCTTAAAAGAAATTCTTAAGGGATTCGCGGCTGTCTCGACAGGCGCCGAAATCACTACCTTCTGGTTTAAAACCCCGTAACCGGAAACCGGAGTGCTGGCAGTCTGCGACTCGAAAATAGAAACGGTTCCGCCTGTCGGCGTTGTCACGGAAGTTTCCAGAGGGTCGGTTGATGTTTCACCATCACCTTCCGTATCGCTAGTCACTGTACCGTTTGCGCCGGCAACCGATTTGACACCTTCAGCAAGGGGCCCATTGAACCGGGACAGTGCAAAGTCGGTCGTGCCCCCTATGGTTGACCCAACCAGAATAACCTGGCTGTCCGGCTGCACCTTAATATCGGCAACATATTCCTCAGCGCTGTTAAAATCATAAGTCAGCTTCCCGCCGTTTCCGTAAGACGTATCTAAAGATCCGTCGTTTTTATAAACGGCAACCGCAAAATCGGTAGTTGAACCGCTGCTAGCAAAACCCCCAACAATTATGGAGCTTCCGTAAATAACCATCGAAAAACCCTCATCCTCGAAGTTGTTAAAATCTGTTGTCAACTTGCCGTCAGTATCAAAAGTGGTGTCTAAGGAACCGTTGGTATTGTAACGGGCCACGGCAAAATCGGAAGTAGCAGCAGTCGTAAAACCGGCAAGCACGATTTTGCCGGATGCATCAATGGCCATGGCAGAAAGGCTATCATTACCGCCAAAATCCGTTGTTACCTTGCCGTCCGTATCAAAAGTGGTATCTAAGGAACCATCAGTATTATAGCGGGCTAGAGCAAAATCATAACCGTCCGCGACTTTACCTGCAATCACAATTCTGCTTGAGGCATCAAGAGTAACAGCATTTGCCGAAACCCCATCAGTGCCGAGATTAACATTAAAATCAGTAGTTACTTTACCGTCTGTGTCAAAGGTTGAATCTAGCGTTCCATTAGTATTGTAGCGGACTAGGGCAAAAAGATGATAACGACTTGTGGATATCGTATCACCGACAGCCACTATTTTCCCGTCACTTTGCAAAACGAGGGCGTTTAAATTATCGGTGTTACCGCCAAAGTCTGTTGTCACCTTGCCGCCTGTGCCGAAGGTCGGATCCAAACTGCCTGATGTTGTTAAACGCGCCAAGGCAATGTCATATACCCCGGCTGAATTAATTATAGTTACACCCCCGACGACGATGTTGCCTGAAGAATCAATAGCCACTGCCAAAGCGCTGTCATCGGAACCGTTAAAGTCAATTTTCACCTTACCTCCGGTCCCAAACGTGCTATCAAGTGACCCGTCCGCGAGATAACGTGCCACTGCGAAATCATAAGAATCATCCCCGCCCGCGATATAATCCGCACCCGCAGTCCATCCCACCGCCACGATTCTGCCGGAAGAATCCAGAGCCGCACGCCATGCTTGGTCCCCATCGTCGCCGCTTCCCATGCTGGTAACTGTCCTTCCGCCATCACCAAAGGTAGTATCAAGTCCACCCGTTGCGGCACCTGCGTTAGGAGTAAATATTAGGTAAAAAGTTAAAACAAGAACGATTGCTAAAAAGTATTTTTTCGACATTACGAAGCCTAGATTTTAATAATTACCCTAAGCTGTCCCGGTTGTCAATAAGGAAAAATTAAGGGGAAGTCGACACCAAAACACCATCGTTGGTAAAAACCGATAAAACTAATTTATTCCCCCCTTTATCTCGCGAGTAGCCTAAAGCTATTACTTTATCCCCGGCCTCTTTCAAGGCAAAAACAGAGTCGTCTACGCTTCCCGAATCCAAAGTCACTTTCCCCTCATTGCCAAAACTCTTGTCTAAAGTTCCGTCGGCATTATAACGCGCGAGGGCAAAATTGGTCTGGCTGCCACCCGCTGCCATTATTTTGCCACCGGCAATCAAGATCCTGTTAACCGTATCGTCAGACTTATCAAAATCGGTCACAACCTGACCGTCATTGCCAAAACTCTTGTCTAAAGTTCCGTCGGCATTATAACGCGCGAGGGCAAAATCAAGAAATGTACCTTTTCCCGAAGTAACCCCTCCCGCGATAATTTTGCCGTCTGATTGAATTAGAACATCGGAGGCCCCGTCCGTATCCTTGCTAAAATCGGTCATTACTCTACCGCCCTTGCCAAAACCTTTGTCTAAGGTTCCGTCGGAAAGATAGCGTGCGGTAGCAAAACTGTAACTTTTTTTGTCAAAGGCCCCCCCCGCCACCACAATCTTTCCGTCCTCATCAATAGCAAGCGCCGCCGCCGCGCTATTTCCGCCCCCAAAATCAGTTGTCACCTTACCGTCCTTTCCAAAACCCGTGTCCGGGCTGCCGTCCGCCAGAAAGCGAACTAAGGCAAAACTGCTCTCATTTCCCTCCGAAGACCCGCCCGCGACAACTATCTTGCCGTCAGGGCCAATACTAATCGCCTCAATTATATCCCTCCCCCCTAAATCCGCGGCGACTTTGCCGCCCTTGCCAAAACTCTCATCCGGGCCTCCATCGGGCAAATATCGGACCAACGCAAAGTCGTTATCAGATTGCCCTGCCACAATAATTTTCCCGTCCTCCTGCCTGATAACAACAGTCGCGTAATCCTCGCCCCCGTTAAAATCGGTAAGCACCTTCCCGTCATCTCCGAAAGTTTCATCAAGCGCGACGGTATCGGTAAGATAGCGCGAAAGCATAAAATCTGTTATTTTTGAATCAGGATCCGGGTCTCCCGCGAGAAACACTTTTCCCTCGGAATCGAAAACCGCTAAAGCGCCTGTCGTTAAACCTGTTGAATTAACGGAAGAAGGATATTTAACCTCAGGCTTCTTGTCAAAGAAAATCTTAAAGATTACAAACCCGATAACAATCCACCCCGCTAAAGCCACCGCCAGCGCGATCGCTTCCTTCCTTTTGAATAATCCGATAAGCACGGATTTAAACTTTGTCATACCGCTAATTTAGCAGATTTAAACTGACTACCTACCATAGATCAAATATCAAATTTTTAATATTAAATATACATATAAAAAATCAAATATTTATTTTTTGCCTTTTAAGGTCAATATGCTTGAAGCAAAAATTTTAGAATATTCTTCCAGTTCTTTTAATATCCAGTCTGCCTCTTTTCTGTCCCCATTACCTGTATCTTTTAGTATTGAAACCCACGCCTTGCTTTCATTTGCGGATTTTAAGGAATAATTAAAGTAATTAGTGTACTCTCTTTTTGAACTTGAAGATAAACCTTCTATGTAAGTTCCCAAAATCCCTGTACCGCTTCTTAACAGTTGATCACTTATAATTCTGCTGGTTTGGGTCTTCTTCAAATTTTCTATGAATTTAATCAACCTAAGTACGAACCTGTAAAGCCTTTTTTTAAACTCTATTTGTTTAGCGTTTGCCATATTTGCTTTTTAATTTATTTAAAATACGCTCTCATATATCTAATTTGTATTTTTAATTTTTGCTATTTGATATTTAATATTACTATGTTTCTCCTCCAGCACGTACGTATAACTTAGCCACCAAAACACAAACAGCCAGACAATCGCCATCAAATTTGAAAAATAATTGTGAAACACCACCCCGACTCCCCTTCCGCCAATATAATAAACCACGACTACCAAAACCAGGCGCAAAATATTAACCAGATATGTCCCCAAAAGCCCGATTGTCACGGCCTGCAGGCGGCTTATGGTCGTGAACCTGCCGGAAAGCCCTCCCATCAAACTTACCAGAAGAAAAACCAGCGACTGCCAGCCGATGCAATTCCAGGCCAGAAAAATCACCTCCGGCTTTCCGTTCCGCACAAATTGGATATACGCCTTCCCGGACCTTACCGGCAAATCCAGCAAGTTAAGGATCGTTGACAAAACGCGCAACTCATAAGGCACTACGTACCTCTGCAAGACATCGTAAAGGTTAAAATGGATAATCACTCTTGTTAACAAATCCTCTAAACTTGTCAAAAACGGCAAAGCCAAAAGCAGTACCGAAAGAACGATAAATAGGTTGTAAAAAGTTGACTTCCTCTTCATGCGAATCATATTTGGACTTTAGAGTTTAAAATACGCCTATACACTAATTTATCTCCCCTAAAGTTTGCCAGAATTCCCAATTTCAATCTCTTTGCCTTCAAATAAGCCGAGACTTGTCTAAAATCATCTCGGTTAAACTGTGGAATCGCTTTAAGTTCTAAAATAATTTTGTCTTCAATTAAAAAATCCAGAATGTACTTACCGATCTTAACAGTATCGAACGAAAGATCAACGGCAATTTCTTTCTCGTAAGAGAGTGCTTCTTCTTTTAAAGCTACCTCAACCGCTCGTTGGTAGTATTTCTCTTGATACTTACCACCAAGTTTGGTGTGGACTTTAAATAAAATTCCAACAATCTTGTAACTAAGCTCCGGGTAAACTAGATCGGCTATTTCCTTCCTTTCCCATTCGCATGCATTCGCACTATTTACATTTGCATTCTATTCGCATAACAACCTTCGTCTTCTCCATTCCCTTAGTTTTGTAATTAGCCTTGGTATAAACACACCCAACGGCAAAAACGCCAACAAGTTCTCCGGTATCTGCAAATTTTGCACGTCAATAACCAGAGTCGAGTTGGCAACCGTGGCGTTCTGAATCTCGGTGTCGTATTCGGTACCGTCAATGGCAATCTGGGCTTTGTAAACGGTGGAGCTGGAACCCCCCCCAAATACATGGAGATAAGTTAAGGAGTCTATGGTACTACTGATGGTGGTAGAGTCGGGAGCTGCCTGCGGCAGCTGACCCTGGGAGACGGTGGAGAAGGTGCCGACATCACCGGATGTGGCGTTTAAAGTGGCTTTGTAAACGGTGGAGCGGTTAGCAGAATTTTTTCCTCCTAAAACATAGACGTATGTCGAAGAGCCTATTGTGGAGATAACAGTGTTATGGTCCTGAAGTGTTTGCGGCAGCTGACCCTGGGAGCCGGTGTCAAAGGTGCCGACATCACCGGATGTGGCGTTTAAAGTGGCTTTGTAAACGGTGGAGAGATAGTCCGTACCATAGCCTCCCAATACATAGACGTATCTGGAAGAACCGATTGTGGAGATAACGGCAGTACCGGAAGAAAGCTTTTGCGGCAGCTGGGCCTGGGAGCCGGTGTCAAAGGTGCCCATGTTACCGTTGTCGGCATTTAAGGTGGCTTTGTAAACGGTGGAAAGACGACCACCGTTCCATCCCCCTAAGGCATAAACGTAGGTTGAGGAACCGATGGTGGAGTTGACAATAATATGTTCCTGATTCGGCTGGGGTAACTGGGCCTGGGAGCCGGTGTCAAAGGTGCCCATGTTACCGTTGTCGGCATTTAAGGTGGCTTTGTAAACGGTGGAACGGTAAGAACCGTCATCTCCCCCCAAGACATGGACGTAAGTCGAGGAGCCGAGGGTGGAAGTAATGGTAGTATGCTGCTGAAGTATTTGCGGCAGTTGGCCTTGGGAGGTGGTATCAAAGGTGCCCATGTTACCGTTGTCGGCATTTAAGGTGGCTTTGTAAACGGTGGAAAGACGACCACTACCGTTCCATCCCCCTAAGACATAGGCGTAGGTTGAGGAACCGATGGTAGAATTGACAGTAGTCTGAGTATTTGAAACCTGCGGCAGTTGGGCCTGGGAAGTAGTGTCAAACGTCCCTATATCTCCCCCCGCCGCCGAAGTCGGCGAAATGCTCCCACTCCTCTGCCTCTCAAAAGTATTATCAAGTAATACCGCCTTGTAGACGGTGGACAAGTGATCAGTTCTCCCTATTCCTCCCAAAACATAGACGTATGTTAAGGAGCCGATAAGCGGAGAGGTAACGATGGTTTGCCTCGAAAGTATTTGCGGCAGCTGGGCCTGGGAGCCGGTGTCAAAGGTGCCCATGTTACCGTTGTCGGCATTTAGGGTGGCTTTGTAGACGGTGGAAACAGGATCAGAAGAAACGCTTATTCCTCCTAAAACATAAACATAGGTTGAGGAACCAACTTGCGAGGTAACGGTCCTCTGGCCCCCAAGAGTCTTCGGCAGTTGGCCTTGAGAGACGGTTGAGAAGGTACCGATGTCACCTGTGGTGGCGTTTAGGGTGGCTTTGTAGACGGTGGAATCAGGACCGGATCCACCTAAAACATAGACATAGGTTGAGGAACCAATCAAAGGCGAGGTGACGGTGGTGTGATCAGCCCGGCTAGCCGGCAGTTGGCCTTGGGAGGCGGTGGCAAAAGTGCCCATGTCGCCTGTGGTAGCGTTTAGGGTAGCTTTATAGACGGTGGAGCGGAGGGTGAGAGCATTATACCCTCCCAAAACATAGACATAGGTGGAAGAGCCAAAGGTTGAGGTAACGGTGGTCTGATTCTCAAGTGTCTGCGGCAGTTGGGTCTGGGCACTGGTGGTGAAAGTACCCATGTCGCCGGTGGTAGCGTTTAGGGTAGCTTTATAGACGGTGGAGACATAGGTATCATTACCACGGCCCCCCAGAACATAAAGGTAGGTGCTGGAACCAAAGGCACTGGTGACGGTGGTGTGCCAAACGTAGGTAGCTGGCAGTTGGCCTTGGGAGGCGGTGGCAAAGGTGCCCATGTCGCCGGTGGTGGCGTTTAGGGTTGCTTTATAGACGGTGGAATAAAAATTACCATTATACCCTCCCAAAACATAGACATAGGTGGAAGAGCCAAGGGTTGAGGTAACGGTGGTATTACTACGAATTTTCTCCGGCAACTGCCCTTGGGCAGTAGTTGAGAAGGTACCCACGTCCGATTGATCAAGCGTGCTTGAAACATTCCCCAACGCCCCCGGTGTCAAGCGGGCGTTGCCCGTCACCCCGGCACCGGACGGCTTCAGCGTCGCCTCATGGTAATAAGTAAAACCCGCCGCCGCCCCCCCGAACCAGTTGTTGGAGTTGTAAAGGTTAAAGTAGCCAAAATTCCCCCAGTCCGAAGCAACAGTCCTCCCCGTATTCACATAATTATGGTAAAGCTCCATACTGTTCAACCCCCCCGCCGCGTTTTGCGTCAAAACCACCTTGGCGTTGGCCATGGAGGCCGTGCCCGCCGCTGTTTTCCATCCCACCTCATACTCGTCATCGTTTGTGGTATCCAAAGTCACGGCCGACGCGCTTCTTACCCGCGTCCAGGAGGTCGAAGCAAGCGTAATCGTGCTGTTGGCAACAGTCGCCCCGTCCGTGCGGTTGTAAAGTTCGGCGGTCACCGTTTGGACGATAGGGTAAGTGTAATTAACCGTTAAGGCCACGTAATCGACAAGGTAAGAACCGCTGGCAGGGTCGGCGCCTGTGGTCTTGTCCGCCAGAACCGAAGCCCCGAAAGCGGCGTTTTTGACGTTTGTCGCCGTTAGCGCCGTACAGCTCCAGGTATCGCTGGCAGTCCCCAGGGTATAGGTGGCCTCGGAAGTCGTCCAGGCTGTCGTTTCCTTGGCCGTGCAGGTCCCCGCGTTAAGAAGGTTTAAAATCGCCGAATTATTGCGGGTGCCCGTTTTTTTGGCGTCAATTCTGGCTGTCACGCCCACAATCGTCGCGTCCGCCGGAATAGAGCTGAAATCAAATGTCTCCTGATTGACCATGTCGGCTTTATCCCCGGTTGCCAGGTTTGTTCCCTCGTTATCTTCCATGTTCTGCGGGTTGGTCCAGGCGGGGCTGTTGGTGCCCTGGGTGGTCGGCGGGGTTTCGGCAGTTGGTGTTGAGGAACTCGTTGTTGATCCGCTTTTTAGGCTCGCCTCAAAATAGGCGTTTCTGGTGCCGTCGTACTTGTCGTCGTCGTATTGGAAATATTTAGGGTTGGAAAGCACGGTCATCGAGGTTGAAGCGGTTGTCTCGTTGTTGCCCAGCTCGATATGGGTTTGGGTATCGACAATACTGGTCGGGTCGGCCTGCAGGGCGATGATCCTGGCAGAAAGAATTGAGGCCGTTCCCGAGGAAGCCCGGATCCGCGCCGTGTAATCCGTATCGTTTGTCAGGCTGATCGCTCCGCTTCTGACCCGACTGTAGGTTGAGGCGGTTGTGGAAACTTCCGAGCCGGAAACTTGGGTACCGCCCGCGCTGTACAGCGAGGCGAAAGTTGTACCTCCGCCCGCGTTTTTAATAACGGCCTCAAAGTAAACGGTCTCTCCCGTATACTGGCCGGTGGTGATATCGCAACTGTTGGCGTTGTCGTTCCAGCAGACAATGCCCAGACTGTTGTCGGTAGGATAATCCGTTGTTTGGGCGGTGGAATATTCCTGGTCCATGATGTTTATCTGCTGCTCAATGCCCGGATCAGGAGCCTGCGCCAAAATCGCCTCGGCCGAGTTTGACTCGGCCCCGGCCGAGCTTGACTCGACGCCCAAGCCGACCATCGCCATAATCCCGCCCCGTCTGCCGGCAAATGCCAAAAGGTTAATCAAAAGAAAAATGAAAACGAAAACCGCCACCATAACCCTTGCGGCCGGCCTGTTTTGTCTCCGAAAGTTTATTCTCCCGGCAGGCGCCGTCAGCCTAAGCCATGCCAGCCGCCGCCTAAAGTCTATACCGCCAAGAGACACCTCTCCCCCCTTATCACCCCCGAGGTGGGCCCTGAGCGAAATCGAAGAGACTCCTCGGGGGTGGACTGGTGTGGAGGAATTGACGGCAATCGGCACTCCCGCTGGTCTACCACCAAAAATCTGTCCAAAGAATTTAGAGAAGCTCGACCGACCAAAGACGTCCGTGATAATCCCCGTCTTTGGTGTCCTGAACCATGGACCTTCTTCTTTTTCCAAAAAGCCTTTAATGGCCGCGTAAGCCTGGAAAGGCACCACCACATACGAAATAACCAAAAAGAAAAGAATTCCCACGTAATCCCGCTCGTCAGACTCCTCCAGGAAGAGACCGATGATGTTCATGAGCGGCAGGGCCAAAAGATTAGTCAAAACCAGAGACCAGCCGAAAGCCGCCGTCCAGAAAGGAAGCTTCGCGTGAAATACCGCCTCGGCGATAAACCAGGAGATCGTGCCGACTATAAAAAACGCCGCCTGCAGGTAATAGAAGGAGAAGTATAAAAACTCCAGCTTCTCGGCAAGTGTCAATCTTGATGGCACCCAAACCTTGCCCGCTCCTCCTCCAGGCCCGGTTTGCCCTGCCTGCCGGTCTTCGACTCCGAGGTCGTTCAGACTCGAGGAGCAGGCAGGTAGTTCGCCCAAACCGGGTTTGTTCCCGTCGCTTGTCTCTTCCTCCCGCAAGTCTTCCAGACCCGGTTTGTAGAGCAATTCCAAACCGGGTTTGTTTTTCTTTTCCTCCCACTTCCCGAAAAGCATCCTTACAAACATCACTTTTATGTTGAAACTCGAACCTTCCGCCCAGCGCATCCTCTGACGAATCAAGCGTTTAACCGTGGAGACAGCTTCGGCCGGTACCTGGATATACGGGGTAAAGACCACCTTGTAACCGGCCTCGTAAAGCCGCAGGGTCAATTCAAAGTCCTCGGTGATACTGGTTCCCCAGCCGAAATCTCGCAGGATATCGGCCCTGATGGCATAGACCGATCCTGCGATCTGCTTTAGACCCCCGTAGATTTGCTCGCTTGACCGCTCAATTACATAAGAACCGGCGTATTCAGATCTGACTCCGCGCGTTACCCAGGTCTGTGATTTGTTTAAAACGTGCCATTGATAACCTTGGACAGCCGCGATATTGGAACCAGACAAACCCGGTTTGCCCTGCCTGCCAGCAGGCAGGTAAATGCCCTCCAAACCGGGTTTGGAATCATTAGGATAGCCCTGGACAGCCGCGATATTTCTTTTTTCTTCAAACCCGGTTTGTAGTTCGCTCAAACCGGGTTTGTTGTCCAGATCAACTGATTTAGCAGAATCGGTTAAATCAGCATCAATCGGCTTATCCTGAGCGTAGTCGAAGGGCTCAATCGGCGCCAAAACCTGGAATGTCTTCACAAACTGCTCGATGGTATCCGGGTATGGCACGAAGTCGGCGTCAAAGACACAGACGTACTCGGCCCGCCCATCCGTATTCTCTAAAGCTTTCTGCAGAGCCCCGCCTTTGAAGCCCGCCCGACTCGCGCGGTGCAATAGTTTAACCGTCGGACCATCCGGCTTGCTGAAAGTGTAAATCTCTAAGTTATCCGTTGTGCCGTCTTCCAAACCCGGTTTGCAGGGTTCTTCCAAACCGGGTTTGTTTTCTGTCGGTTTATCTCCAAACCGGGTTTGTAGGGAACTTTCAAACCCGGTTTGAGAATCTGAAAACTCATTCGAATCTGAGCCTGAGGGCTCACCCCTCAGAGTCGAAGACCGAGAACCGGGAACCTGCCTTGCCGGCAGGCAGGCCGATAACTGCTTCCATCCGTTATCTAAAAGCGCTTGTTTGGCAATATCGGTAGTTCCGTCATTGGAGTCATCCACAATCACCACTTCGTAGGCGGCTGCTTTACTCTGATCCCCCTCTCTCAAACCCGGTTTGGAGGATTCTTCCAAACCGGGTTTGTTGCCCGGCGTGTACCACGCTTGGCTCGTACAAGATTGGATCAGCCTCTCAACCACCCTCTTTTCGTTGTAGAGCGCCACATGGATGGAGACAAAGGGATGGCAGGTAAGCTCGACTTTTTCCAAGTTGATAAGAAGCGGATTGACACGGTGATCTCGGGACATCCTTGGCCCTGCAAAATGTTGGATTATTCGACCTAATAAACTGTTCAAATTACTCCTTTCGCTGATTTGGGCTGATTTAAAACTGATTGAGCCGAATCAGCTAAATCGGCATTAATCGGCTTAATCGGCGCATTGGGCGTGGGGCCACTGGCCCCGGAGGACGCCAATTTCAAAACCATCAGGATGGAAATGTAATACTTTGAACTGTAGATGAAGAAAAACAGTCCGAAGAAAAGTGCGATGCTGGAAAAGAAAAGGCCGATTGGAGAAGTTCCGGATGGAGCCGTCACAAGAAGTCTTACCAGAAAAGCAAATATCGCAAGCGGCAAACTGCCAGCGGTTAAAAACAGCAAGCCCTGTATTGGTTTTGTGACCAAAATCTTAGGGACGGTCGCGAAATGGGCTATCAAATGCCGCAGTCTGTAAACCGGAATCTCAGGTACATATTGCGGCGCCACTTTGACAGCAGGTTGAGTCAGGTAGCCCTCGGCGAACTGCTCTCGTCTGGTGCGGGTATTTAAACCTTCCCTGAAAAGCAAATTCTGAATGGCAACGTGCGTGGCAATCGGTCGGCCGGCGGCTTTGGGAACAACCGCATAAATTTTGTGAACGGAAAGGGCCGGATTAGCGCGGACAATATCCAGAATAATTTCGCGTGTTTGGGCTCCGATACTCCGATGATGCTCATAACCTCTCTTATATCTTCTGGCCAGGGCCTTAACGACGTTTTTAATTACCTGATCTTCTTCAAACCCGGTTTGTAGTTTTCCCAAACCGGGTTTGTTGTCAGCAGTTGTCGCCGATTTATATCGGCGAAGCCACTTATAAAAAGTCGGCCTGGAGATCTGCCAGTTTCTGCAGATTGCGGCAACCGGGCCGCCTTCCTTCAGATACTCTTCAATAATTCTAACCCGGTAAGCGGGAGTAAGTTTGTGCGCAAAAACGGTGCGCGCCGGATGCGACAGGCTGAATTTCTCCCTTAATTCTCTAACTTGAAGATTATGGGCGGTCAGGATCCGCCAGATTCCGAAGGTTGAAACCTTGTATCCTTGCCTTAAAAGCTCGCGGCCGATTTCATGAACGGAAAAAGAAGGGGCACAAACGATAATCTCCAGCACGCGCTTTTCAAGCTTTGCCCCAAGGCTTTTGGGGTGTTTTGCACCTCTTAAATAACGGCCTTTGAGGGAGTTAACCGAGCGGCAAGCCCGGTATCGCCTGATCCATGTAGCAAGTGTCTGGCGGGTGCACCCAAGGCCGCGAGAGACTTGCGCAAGCGTTCTCCCGCGCTCTAAAACCTCTTTTACGGCTGAAAGCTTATCCTTGGCAGAAAGTCTAATCATCGCAGACTGAAAACTCGAATAGTCCACCCTGAGCGTAGTCGAAGGGCTAATTTAATGTTAAAAACCTTAAAAACTAATTGTCAAGCGATTTTTAAAAAAATTCGAGGCTAAATTATAGCAGTACTGATAACATTATATAAAAGAGTTAGCGTAATAATAGTAACCCATAAACGTTGTACAAAAGCCTGATCACACGAGAAAAGTCTCAAGCGGTTTTCCTATAGTTACAATGGTTGTCGCAGGTTTCAAAGATAGATAGAACCGGAAAGCCACGGGCAAAACCTTGATTTTGGCACTTTAGACTGAATTAACTGGCTAAAGTCAAGTCAAAGATTCCTGGCAATCAGGCTTTTGGCTTGATACCACCCTCGCGCGCTTCAAAAGTACAGATAATACTTTACAAAAAATAAAGCCAAAAAGCTCTATTTTTATAAAATCGGGCTAATTGATCTTTTTTTAAAATCGGGTACAAAAGATAAAGTTCATAGCAATTTTTTATAAGCCATTCACTTGGGCGTTCTTAACAGAGGTGAAATTGATAGATATAGAATTATAGCAAAAGTGGTTATGTGATATTAATTGTTCTGAATTTTTCTATCAGTTTATTTACACGGTTTATCGGCGATTTAAAAAATTTTCACTGAATTCTATAAAACTTCAGGAAAATTTACACAAAAAACCTCACGGCCAACATTTTTCACGAAAATTCATATTTAGTGACTCCTCTTTCAACCGATTCTCTCCATTTTTCGAAATTTTACCTGATGTCTTATTGTTCAACGCGTTTTATCCTACAGGGTAGATTAAAATCCAAAAATAACTAGGCCTACGTTAAGTTTATGGGTTTTAAAAAAAAGTATCACGGCTATTCTAGGATACCTATATTAATTCATTATAAAAACATCTATTTTACTCAATCAATAATCTTTTATATACAATGATATCCACCACCATGACTTAAAATAACATACTCTTTCCTCGTCGGTTTTTGCGGATAAACAATTTATTCCAAGAATTTTAGTTTATTCAAATTAAGTCTCACCTTTCGCTATTGGAATAATATAAATAATCAAAAAAGTCCTCTAGTTTTTTATCTTATGTTAACCTTTGATACTCTATGATGTTGTTTGTCTATATTGCAATTGATCAAAACTTGAGTTTTAATGAGCGGTCAAAACTTTCTTGTCTTGCGAAAGCGCAAAACCTCTCTTTGCCATATCTTGCGTCAAGCTTAATTAGTTTAAAGTTACTGGAAAGGGCTTATATGCTTTTATACTGGGGGATGTTTACCGCAGGCTTCACTATCGGTGCTATTTTTGCGTTTATGACTTTCGCGCCCAAAAAACCGGGAGAGGAAGATGCCGAATATGAAAGTTTTGCCCGTCCTAAGGCCAGCAACGGACCGAGCACTTTTGTGCTAATCAACAAGGGAAAACAGCCCGAAGAAGAAAGGCAACAAATACTCAATGCTCCACAAACCACTGTCCAAGAAAGTTAAAATCAATTAGACTTATATGCTAGTGCCCTCACCTTGCTTGCCAGTAGTTCGTCTTTGTTCCAAATCGCAAGGCCTCTTTGCCTTAAAAAGTCCTCGTAATCGGCCAGTAGCTCCTCTAAGCTAGACCGAGCAGCCCCCACCAACTTAATCTCTGTCTTCTAGGTCATAAATTATGGTTGCTATCTGATAGGATTTTAAGCTTCGATATCCTCCGTGAGACTTCATTGCTTCTAAGACTTATGGGACCTATAGGTCTTATAGGTCTTATTAACAATCCAAGCTAAGGTTGCTGCTGTTACCAAATAACCCAACCAAACGGTAAGTGGCCTCCCGTAAACCAGCTCGATCTCAAAATTAACAGGCTTACCCTCCAAAGCCCTTCGGTCTGAGTCCTCAGGATCAAAGACTTTAGCGAAGGAGGGCACAATAACCATAAAATCCATCGGGTCGCGCAGAGTCTTCCACCCCCTGATTCCCCCTGATTCACCCTGATTCACCTTACTTCTGACTCTCCATCCCCCGTCATAGGTTGACTGAACAAGAATAGCCTGCCCGGGTAGAAGCTCACCGGAAATTTTAAGATGTCCCCCGTTGACTGTTGTCAAAGAAGCCTTCTTCTGGGCGAATCTTTCAAGTTCCGCAACATAGGCAAAAACGGGCTCGGAATCAATCGCGTTTTTAGGCTTTGCGATAGCTAAAATTGAATCCTTTTGGACAATTTTAGCCAAAGAATCGACCGCCAGGGGAACATCGTAATAAACGTCACCTTTTTCCTGCTCAATCGGTTTTAGAATCGCTTCAAATTTAGCCTGCCCGACTTTATAATCCTTGTAAATTTCCTGTGAGCCGTCCGTTGTGTAAACAACCTTCCCGATATTGGCTATTTTGAGCCAGGCAAGCGCGATCTCTGGGTCGCTACCGTTTGTCAGCTGCCAATAAATATGGTCCGGCCAAAAGTGTGTCGAAGACTGGTACAGCGCGCCACGAAGCTGTGGCACATCCGAAAACCAGTTAAGCCAAAATCCATAATTCCCCGGCGCCAAAACCCTCTGGTTCGTACCCGCGGTCTCCTTTTTCAGCCTTTCAGCCACTCTATATTCGGCCGTGTTTGTGATATCGCCCACCTTAGTCTGGTTTAGTGGTTTGGCAAAGGGAGCCATGTCGCCCAAGCTCCGGTACCAGACCAGGATGACAACAACCGGCACGGCAAAAACAGCAGCGGCAGCCGGATAACCCGCGAACCTGATTTTTGACTTAACCGCCGCAAGAAGAAGGAAAATATTGGAAATAACTACCCCGGCCAGAACGGAAAGGGCCATATCAACTTCGGTCGTCAACCTTAAAGCCTGCGGAGCAAATTCAAGCCGCAATTCCCCGGAAGTATAGTAAACGTAAACAATCCCAAAAAGCATCAGAAACCAAAAAATCGCAAAATTTATCCCGGAAAATCTACCAAAAAGTTTTTTGACAACCAAAAACAGGCCAAAGCAGACCAAAAGGAGAATTATTGCCCTCCAGGGCACCAGGGAAAGCCAGTTTGTAAAAGCGCCTCCTCCTTCCCTGAAAAATGTGGAGATGAAAGGTAGATTATACCAGAAACCAATTAACCCAAAACAAAGAAGGCCCACAGAAACTGAATTTTTTATTAAAGCAATCGGTTCGGCTGATTTTTTGGTCAACTCCGAAAGAAAAAGCGCCAGATATAGTAAAATTGTTCCCCAGAGAGCAACCGCGTTGGTTAAGGCAACAATAGCCAGAAAAAAAGCGCTAAGAAAAAGATTGCGAAGCCCCCTCCTTTCAAAATATCTGGAGGCAAAAACTCCAAAAAGGGGCAAAAAAACGAGGCCTAAAATATGAGGCCCTTCCCCCCACCTGACCAAAATCGCAAAGCGGCGGGGCTCGGCATGTGCAGTAAAAACATCTTCCCTTACACCGGCAAATAAAAAACCGATCGTAGAAGGCACAAAACTGTAAAAAAACGAGGCAACTAAAGCTCCGCTTTTGCTCTTTGAAATCTGCCAGACAAAAAAGAATAAAGTAACGGGGCTAAGAATATAAGCGGAGGCTGTAATAACCCGGTAAGCGTGGGCAAAACTCCAAACCAGTGTTTTATTGGCCAAAAGCTCCAAAAAAGGTAAAAGTGGTGTGTAAAAAACGTGCCAGGGGTATCCCAAATACCAAAGCGGCTGCCAGCCCGGCCCGGCTATGCCTCCTTCGGACCAAAACTTGGCCATCTGAATATAGGAAATTTCGATTGACGAAAGATTCTGGTTGAATTCCCCGCTAAACCAGTAGCGAATAATGGCAAAATTAAGATAAGCGATAAGAATAATCGAAAGAAAAACAATCAAGCTATGACTAACAGCCAACAGTCGACTTTTGATCATTGGATACTAAACGACATCCTCATTCGTCTCTGGAAAACTCCTTTACAAGCCAAAAGGTCAGGATTGCTAAAAAGACTAAAGTGGCGCCCGTCCCAACCAATAATTGCCAATCGGCAACTTCAGTTTTGACTAGTTTAAAATTTCCCCCGGCTACTTCTAAAACCTGCCGCCGATCTGCCAAAACTCCCTCACGGATCTTAAACCAAATTCCCCGTGGTCCGGAAACCAAAAGTATCGCCAGTGGCGAAAAGGAAAAAGCCACTAGCGCTAAAATCAAAAAACTGCAAAAACCAAAAACCATGGCAGCCAGCGTTCGGGCAGGAACAGACCATTTTTCAATAGAAAGTTTGGCAGCCAAATGTAATTTGTCAACGACCGCCGATATGGAAAGGGCCAAAACGACTGAACCAAACATCATAAGCGATGGAAAAAGTCTTTGAGGATGAGGCAAAAATGAATAACCGGTAAAAAGCCAATTAACGGTAATTATCAAAAAAACGCTAAATAGCAAAAACGCGGCAAATATCGGCTGACGCTCCTCTCGCCTGCCGTAAAAGACAAATGAAAATAAAAGCGTTAAAAGTGAAACAATAAAAGGCAATGGAAATAAAAACTTTAAATTGCCGATAACTTCCTTATTAAAAATCTCCAGGGTTTCGCCCCAAAAAGATAGCGTATACCAAAATGAAACCGTGCCTATTGTAAAAATTAAAACTCGCATAAAGCGCGCAAATTTTAAGCGCGCCAAACCTAAAAATAACTCGGATAGTGCCAAAACAGCCAAGATCAGAACAAGGTTAATTGCCCAAGAGCGATTAGCCAAAAGAATAAGCGCGCAGACAAAAACAGTCAGCGCCAGATCGATTTTTTGGGCCCGCTTTAAGTATCTCAAGAAGAAAATAGCCGCGAAGGGAATAAGTGCCAATCCCAAAAAGTGCGCTCCGTCCCCGTAAACGATCGTAAAAAAAGATTTGGCGGACGCAAGCTCCACCTCGAGCAAACCTCGACGCAAAAAAGTTAAGACGAATATAGGTACTGGCGGAATCAAATAGGCAACCGCTGCCAAAATTGGTGTAATTTGTCTTTTAGTCAAATCCCGAACTAAAAGATAGACACCGGCCGTGGAAACCATCAAAGAGGTGATAAAAAGCACCCGGATCGCATCATTGGCCGTGACCCCAAAACGCTCAAGAATAGCAACAAGAAAGGGTACGAGTGGTGTAAAAAAAGCTTCCTCGAAGTCAATTTTGGAAATGATCGGCCAAAAAACAATAAAGGCAAAGGCGGCCAAAGTAATGGTTAAAACGACGGTAATTAAATCTAAAATCCGTCCCGAAGAGAAAAACCGGTCCTTATTTTCAAACCAGAGACCGGAACGGGTGGGAACCGACTCATCATAGCCTTCGCCTTGAGTTGCCATCAGGCGGGTTTCTTGGGAATCCATTAGTTAATTTTAAAGTGGAATCACAACCGTCTTCAATAGCCAATACATCTTATGACTTATATCACTCAATTACCACATACGCCCTGAAAGCTATTGTCGCGTCATCTCTGGCAACTCTGGTGACCTCCATTTTACCCGGTTTAACCTCGCAATTCGCCTCGTCTATATAAAGCACATTTTGGGAAGGCCAGTGGTCGGCTCGATGGGAAGGACAACTGTCTCTCAAAAAGAGCACGTTCCCATGCCTGAAATTGGCATCCCGATCGGCAATATCGAGACGAATTGCGCGATCAAAAATATCGCTATAGAAAAGAAAGTAAAACGGCAAATTCGGGCCGTATGGAGCAACTACCAGCTCATACTTACTTTTTTGACTGGCCATATATTTAACAATCTCCCGCGCCCCATCATCGCGCAGTATTCCTTTATATAATTTTTGGTGGAAAGAGTACTGGTGCTCAAAATAGACAAACTCCAGAAAAATCGCCAGAAGCAAAATCCCGCAAATTAACTTCTGAGTAAAATTATTTTTCAAAATATTGGCAAGATACCAGAAGCCGTATGCGCAAATTAAAACGATTGGTATTATCATAAATGAAGTTCTGGTTATATTGGGAATATCATCATAAGTCAAAACCGCAGAAATCGGAGCAACCAGAAGCCAGACAATTGGAAGCGGTCCTATCTCGCCTCGCGCGGCCAATGCGATCAGTCCAATGGCAAAAGGAAGAACCATAAAAATAAGCAAGAGTCCTGCCTCCGGTACCATATATCTTTCCGGATAACCACCGCGCAAAAAAAGAAAATCCGGCGAGAAATATTGCAAATATTGGCCAGCAAGTGACCTTGTGTAAACTACCGCCTTATTATGAAAAACCCGGGCAACCAAAATATTACCCCGATCCGGATACGGCAATTCCCTAAGTTTGGTAACCATTCCCGGATCTTTATAAAAAATTACCTGCGAAAGCCTGCCCCGGCCGATTGGCGCAAGAACAATAACCGCCGTCAAAACCACAAAGACAAGAACAAATCTAAAAAAAGCGCGCTCTTGGAAAAAAGGCAGCAAGGAAAGCAACAAAAGCGGCACCGCTATCCTTGTCCCGTGATAGAGAAGGTAGGAAGAAACGAAAAACAAGAAACCGTAAACCAGAAACCTCCGTTCCCTCCCGTCCTTAAATTTAAAAAGGAAATAAAGTCCCCAGGCTATCAGAAAATAGCCGACAATTGCCTCATGTCCTGCTCTTGAAAGTACAATGTGCCAGGGCAAAATAGCTAGGAAAAACGCGGCAAATAGCGGAACCGTCTGCGCGCTGACATTTGACAATTGACCTCTGACGTCTGACTTATCTTGCCGAGGTTTTAGTAGCGGGGGGAGCCACCTCAAAAACATGACCCCTCGACTGCGCTCGGGGTAAACTTCGCGAGGGGTAGTCCGTAAGGAAGTACGAGGGGTGGCGGCAGCGGAGGGAGTCCCACCCAGCGCCCGCAGGCTGACGGGTCGATTTTGAACACGGTCTGAAACTGAATCAGCCGAGGACGTCGAGTGGGACGAGCTGCCGACAGGAGCCCGAGCACTTGAAAATAACTCTCTTGCCAAAAAGAATAGCGGAAAAACCGTCAAGGCCCCGAAAAGCGCTGTAGGCAATCTGACCGCGAACTCATTAGAGCCGAAAATCAACTGGGAAATACCTGCCAGATAAAACAATCCCGTCGGCCTGAAGTCTCCAAACTTATTAAATGCCAGGGGCAAAATGTTACCGGCCGGGTCTTTGCCATTTAGAACAATAAACTTACCCACGTAACCGACATCCACTTCGTCATTATGAAACCCGGCTGGCACGCTGCCTAAAAAAATCAAGCGCAAAAACAGAGCTAGAAAGAAAATCAACAGAAGCTTTTTGCCAAACATTACTACCAAATTTTAAATTTTAAATTTACACTTTTTGATTTATCAAAAATACGCTTTGGTATTTTCAATTAAATATAAATTTTCCTAATTTTTAAATTAGATCATTAAAGATTCAATGAAAATTGAAAATTAAACTTGTTGAATCACCCTCGGTATATACTCGAAAATATCCGAGGCGACAATTCCCTCCCCATTCGCCTGAGCCGCCATTTCTCCTGCTTTTCCATTAATGTAAGCTGCCGCGCAAGCCGCTTCAAATATCCCGACTCCCCGGGCCAAAAGTGCTCCCAAAACTCCGGCCAAAGTATCTCCAAAACCGCCTTTGGTCATATAGACCGAACCGGAATTATTGGTCATCGTGCTTACTCCGTCAGTCACAATATCCACATGCCCCTTAACTAAAACCAGACAGTGGTATTTATCGGCCGCCTGCTTGGCAGCCACCAGCCTAGCCTCAAAGTTTTCCAAAATTGCTCCTGCTTGTCCTTCCGAAGCCTTAGCGAAGGGGGATCCCAACAAAATCGCCAGCTCCCCCGCGTGAGGCGTAAGAATTACCTGTTTACCAAAACAGACCTCTGGTCTTTGGGCAATTGCAAAAAGAGCGTCAGCATCCAGAACCATAAGAGCGGTCAACTTTGTAATCAGTTTGTAAATGGCATTCAAAGTTGACTGATGTCTTCCGAGGCCACAGCCCAAAACCACACTGTTAACCTTTCTCACGTGGGCGGTATCCAAAATATCAGCAACATGTTTCATTTGCAGATAATCACCTCTTAAAGGAAAAGTCATTAGGTCACATAAAGTGTGGGCGGCAACATCACTGGCTCTTATCGGAGCCGCCACTGTCACCAAGTCGGCACCTGCTCGAAGCGCGCTAACCGCGGCCAAAGTCGCCGAACCTGTGTAAAGTTTTGACCCGGCAATGACCATAACGGAACCGTAATTGCCTTTATGAACCCAGTCCGGACGTAAAGGGTAAATTTTTGAAAGATCCATAGGCAGAAATAATTTTCCGACTTTAGTCCTTGTGAAACATTATTTACAATTTATAATTCTTAATGATTTAATTTTCGAAAGTTTCAAAATATTTTTTTTAAAATATTTTCTTATCAAAATTTTGTAATTGAGATTTGAATGAAAATTTAAAATTTCAAATTGAAAATTCTTTACGCTTCAGCGCTAGAAGTGGTATATCAGAAATTTCTTTCTAGGACAAGAAGTCAAAGAGAGATTTCAGAGAACTTTGCCAACCCTAATCACCTGTTCAACCAAACGATTAGCGTAGCCCCATTCATTTAGGCAGTTGTAGCCATTACATGACATCGATCAATGTAATAGGCGAAGGCTCCCGCAACGAATTCGGTTATTTAGCATTGCCGACTTTTATGACTTGCTCGATTAGACGATTAGAATAACCGAATTCGTTATCATACCAAGCAAAAACTTTGACCATATCGCCATCAACAACCCGTGTTAAGGACAAATCAACAATAGAGGATTCACTACGACCGATGATATCAGAAGAAACCAAAGGCTCATCAGAAACCGCCAGAATTCCTGCAAGGGCACCCCTTGCAGCCTCAGATAGTGCCCTATTCACTACCTCAACTGTGACTCTAGTTTTCAAAAGAAATGTAAAATCCGAAATCGATCCGCAAATCACCGGTACCCTAAGTGCAACCCCATCAAACTTGCCAGAAAGTGCAGGAATCGCCTCGCCTGTTGCGATCGCAGCCCCAGTTGTTGTCGGAATTATGTTAACGTATGCCGCTCGTGCACGTCTTAAGTCAGCGGATTTCCCCCCTGGCGGTGGTCCGTCGACCAAATTCTGCTCGGCAGTCACCGCGTGGATTGTGGTCATCATGGCTTTTTTGATTCCAAAGGCATCGTTCATAACCCGAGCAACCGGCGCGATACAGTTTGTGGTGCAAGAAGCATTATTAATGATATCTTCGCCGGCATATTTTTCTTCATTGACACCCAATAGAAACGTCGGTGTTTCTTTACCGGGCGCAGAAATGACCACCTTTTTAGCACCCGCCGCTATGTGTTTACCAACATCTTCTTTTTTGGTAAAACGGCCGGTTGACTCGCAAACCACATCAATTCCCAAATCTTTCCAGGGCAATTTTTCCGGCTCTTTGGTTGCATATACCGCTATTTCCTGCCCGTCAACCGCCAATTTTCCAACCTGCTGACCGTCATCTGCTGTTTTGATGTCATCGACCAATTTCTGACCGCCTACATCGTGATTCCAATTCCCATAAACACTATCGTATTTTAAAAGATGGGCAAGAACCGCAGCATCCGTCAAATCATTAACAGCAACAATCGACATTTCTTCCCGGTGTCTATCAAACCAGACTTTGAAAGCCTGCCTGCCAATTCTCCCAAATCCATTAATGGCAACGCGGATCATACTTTCAGTATATCAGCAATTTATCAAATTCTGATATATCAGGAAGCCCCTTCAAGCGAAAGCTCAACTAGTGAATAGCTGATATAAATTTTCAATTTTCAATTTTAAATTTACACTTTTTGATTTATCAAAAATACGCTTTGGTATTTTCAATGAATTTTTAAAATTAAATATTAAAATTTGAATAAAAATTTAAAATTTCAAATTAAAAATTACTCTAGTGCTTTTATTCCCGGCAACTCTTTGCCCGCCAAAAACACAAGCATCGCCCCGCCGCCGGAAGAAACAAAAGAGAATCCGCCTGCTCCCGCGGCAAGAAGGTTATTTTGGGCTAAAAATTCGATAGTTTCGCCACCGCCGACAACAGAATATGCCCCGGATTTCAAAATCGCCTCGGCAACTGCCTGTGATCCTTTCAAAAATCCCTCCTCAAAAACTCCCATCGGCCCGTTCCATACAACAGTCTTGGCTTTGCCAATTATCTCTCTAAACTTGCTAATTGACTCATCACTAATATCCTTACCGTCAGCTGTTAAAGTAGCCACTATTACATTTGACGACTCATCCAAACCCGGTTTGTAGGGCAATTCCAAACCGGGTTTGGTGTTAGCATTATCTGTTGACTGTGAACCGTTAACTGTCAACTGCTTTGCTATCTTCCCTCCCACCAAAACATAGTCGGCTACTTTCGCCAGGTTCTCAATAACCGGTACTTTTGTCTCGATTTTTGCTCCGCCGACAATGGCTACAAAAGGTCTTGCTGGATTTTCCAGAAGATGATTGAGTTCAAATATCTCTTTTTCTAAATGAAGGCCCGCAGCATGCGGCAAGAGCATCGGCAAACCCACCATCGAAGCATGCGCCCGATGGCAATTAGCAAAAGCCTCATTGACATAGATATCGGCAAGACCCGCCAACAGCTTTACAAACTCAAGGTTGTTTACCGTCTCCCCCGGCCAAAACCGCAAGTTCTCAAGCAAGAAAACATTTTCCGAATTTTCCGAACCTGGTTTGTCTACCTGGTACAAACCAGGTTCGTGCAGAATAGACAAGCCGGGTTTGAATACTATCTTTGTACCTAAAATTTCCTCCAACGGCCCAAGAAGTTGCTGTGTCGAAAGTGCTGGATCAATTACCGGATTGCCGTTTTGAAGCGAAGGCGTTGGTCTGTCGATATGGCCAGCAATAAAAACCTGTTTTACCTGTTTTGAGAGTAAATACTCAACCGTGGGTTTAAGATTACGAAGACGAGTAGCTTGTTCGGCATTAGTCGTTAGTCGCCTGCCCACCAAAACTTTAGTGCCGGCGGGTTCAGCGTTCAGCGATCCTAGCGGCACGTCCAAATCTGCCCTCAAAAAAACGCGCTTGCCGGCGACGTCTAAATCGGAAAGTTTAATCACTAACAATAGTATGGAGGAAAAACACCAACGGCATCAAGTAGCATCTCAATTACCCATAACCGGCAATTCTACCTCAAAACTCCATCTTAGTCCGCCGTAACTTTACGTGAAGGCGGGCAGCTTCCACATCGTGCGCACTTTCACTTTGCCAATCTCGCCATTCTCCTGTCTAGTGTCAAAAGTGGCAGATTTTTCGATCTTGCCAAGAATACATACGAAGCATCGTAAACGCTTAAATTCTCTTTTTGAGCAATCAAGAAAGCTCTATAGGGATCTATACCCTCGCATGAAATGCTAAACTTTAGGAATCTTTCTGCAATTGCCAGAGCATCCCGTTTGGCGATACGATTTTGCAGTATTGCAGACCTCAAGCCATTAAATACTTCCAGCTCAAAGACATTTGTTGAAACAAGATCAATCTCACCAGCAACGTATCTTCCCAACAGCTTATCAGCTTCAGGAGATTTTTCATCTGGCAGTAGCGAAGAAAGCACAAAAGAAGCGTCAACAACAAAGGTTTTAATCTTTGCGGCCATAATTAATGAGGGCCTTGTAATCAATACGTCTTTTGCTGACCTTTCTAATCCTTAAAATTTCCTCAAATGCTTTTTTTCTTTCCTCCAGCTCTTCATCACTAGTGTATATTTTGGCTACAGCCTCTCTTATCAGCCGACCGACGGAAGTTTTGCGGCGGCTAGCCACTGTCGTTAAAATTTTCCAAAGATTTTCGTCAAATAGAATGTTCGTTCTTTTATTCAACATACACACATTCTAGCTAAAACCTGTGTATGTTTCAAGACGTTAAAACTCTGGTAACTTCCACATTGTCCGCACTTCCCCAACCAAATAAAGCGAGCCCTGATGAGAAAATAGAAAAATTAGTGGCCTATTCTTTGTCTTGGTCGATATGCTGGTGTTTTGCTGGGAATTCTAACATTTATTTCTTCAGCCCCACCACCAACCTTAAGTGCGAGAGCAGATGCCTCCTGCGGTGGTCTACCTGAAAACTTTGATCGCTTTTCTTCAACAACCTTAAACAAAATGCTACTTAGCTCTCGTACTCTTTCAAGTTCAGCATTTAGCTCTTCTTTACTATTTCCTCCCTCAGGCGCAACTAGAACTTTTTTCTCTCCAGAAGCAAATAAACCAGTACGGCTAAAGTCTTGTGGGTCTACTTCTCTATGTGTAAGCGGCAACAATCTGGCATTAAGAGTTGCGGATGGAAGCTGAGCACGGCAATGGAAGTAAATGCACTCAAGCGAGATCCACAGGTCCTAGAGAATTTGGCTCATGACGGGGGGTAAGACCTTCAGAAGATTCCATCCTATTTTTAGGATAACTCCGGTGCAAATAAGCTGTCAAGTAAAATAATGCAAGGGTTTACCCACCGTAACTAGATGTGGAGATGAACAACTGCCACAACATCCTCACCTTTGAAAAAATTAAGCAGAAATTGGAGTAGTCCTGGGGATGTCTTTCTTAATCAGCTTCTCACCAAGAATCTTTGAAGCCTTAAAAATTTCAATCCCGATGGGTTTATTAGCCTCATCATATTCTACAGTCACATAAGGAGTAACCTCTTCTGCATATTCCTCAGGGCCACTTTTTAAAACTATATAAAGAATGTCACTCTTTTTATCATAATGTATTTTAGTTTTGCTCATGTTTCCACCTTCCCGATCTTACTTTGTTATCAATCTCTTTATCTTTTATTATATGAGTTGTAACAAACTCAATTGTGTCATCAATTCTATCATATGCTAGCACTAGATTTCTAATCCGACTTCTAAATTTCATTCTGCAAATAACAATATGGTGCTCTCGTAAAACATCGTAAAATTTTTCTGAAGCATTTTCGTAAATCTCCGTCGCTAACTTCAAACTAATCCCGCGCTGTTTAGCCCTAAATTTAAAATGTGATTTATAAACAAACTTCATTATTGTTCTAAAACTCCGGCAGCTTCCACATCGTCCTTACCTCCCCAACCAAATATAAAGATCCAGTCACAACTACGATTACACCCCCGGGGTGACTTACGCTTGCACCTGCGGAATTGATAGCCTCAAACACCGCCTCCTGAGAGTTCTCCACTTTATCTACTTTAATCCTTTGTCCCTTTGCTCGCCCCGCTTCGCGCGCGAAGCGGATCCCTTTGTACCTCAGATACCTTGCAATCTCCCCCGGCTCAACCGCCGCAAACTTTCCAGTATCCGTCACTGACCAAAACTTGGTGGCAATTACTTTCGCCACTGACAAGTTCTTAATTAAAAGATCGACCATTTTGCGCCAATCCCTCCCTCTCTTAAAAGCCACTACCAAAATAATTCCATCAACTTTAAATTTTTCACTTTTAACTTTTAACTCCTCGATAAAATTAATCAGAGTTCTAATTTTATCGAGGTTATGCGCTCCGTCTAAAATTACCCCAGGCACAATCTCCTCAAATCTTCCGGGGAAACCTGCTTTAAATGCTTCTTCAATGACTTTAGGGTTTAACGAAATTCCCAATGCGCCAACCGCAGCAATTGCCAAAAAAGCGTTGGAAAGTACAAAATTTTGAGGTATAGATCTGACTATATCAATAGGTTTAGCAAAAGAACTAAAAAAATCAGATTTTAGGGATTTTTCTGGCGTCTGAGTATCAATTTTGATCAAAATAGCTTTTTTTGCGCGGGCCACTTTTTTTATCACTTCGAGGGCTTTACCGCCAACACCCGTTACAGTTGGCACACCCTCTTTAATAATCCCCGCCTTCTCGTATGCAATCTTTTCGATTGTTTTCCCAAGAATTTCCGTATGGTCAAGACCAATATTAGTAATCACGTTAATCTCCGGCAAAAGGACGTTTGTCGCATCAAGCCTCCCTCCTAGTCCAACCTCAACGACTGCAAAATCTACTTTTTCTTGCGCGAAATATAAAAAACTGGAAGCCACCAAAATCTCAAAATAACTGGGGAAACCTACGCTCGAGTTTTTCATTGATTCAACGATAGGTCGGATTTGACTAATTAGTCTTATAAGGCGGTTAGTCGGAATAGGTCTTCCATTTATTTGCATCCGCTCGCCTAAGTAAGTAAGGTGTGGTGAAATATGAAGTCCAATCTTCTTCAATTTGAAATTTGCTTTTCCGGAGGAAAACTTCGCAATTTGAAATTTGAAATTTTCGGCAAGTAATCTTGCCGTGTAGAATGCCGTACTCCCCTTACCGCTTGTCCCCGCCACATGAATCGACTTAAACTTATTTTGAGGATTTCCCAAAAGTTTTAGAAGATATTTTGGCCTCTCCAAACCCAATTCTGCCTTTGTCCATGTAAAGGGAATAAAGCCCTCTAACCAATCACGAACCTGATAATAATCGCCAAACTCCATGCCTTGCAAATTTTACATCAAAAGGCAAAAGAAGTCAGATTAAGAAGAAATCAGATGACTACTGCTTTATTGTTATCCCCCCGGAAAGTCCAAGCGAGGCCGGCTCGATCCTGATTGTTTTAAGATATTCTTCGGGGTCACCGTCAAGATCACAAGACTTACTACACGCTCCTTTTATACTGATAGTAATTGTGTCGCAACCAACCGATCCACTGCCGTATGCCACAGCCTTACTGCCAATGACCCCGATACTTACTTTCGAGTTTTCTTCAACATCAAAAGTGTACACACCATTTTTACCGGCTTCGTCCAAAAGAGTTCCCACGGTCGATTTATTGGTAGGCCCAAAATAAACCTGGGCCTGGCCTTCTCTATCACCGGTCGACCATTTCCAAAAAACGTTCTCGTCGAAACATACCGGCGTCTTTGCTTGCGAAGAAGGCTGCGGCGAAGCCTCATACATTTGGGGCTCCAGCCCTATTTGTTTGGCGAATTCCTTATCTTCCCTGGTTTTTGGCGAAATCAGCCAGATGATGGCACTAATTAATCCCATGACAAACGCTAACAATACCAGAATTAACGGCAAGGCTGCCCATCCGCTCTTATACTTCATAATTCCAGTAAACTGCATCCGGGCAAACAATTTCAACCCAAAATTGCCCCGGCCGTCCCCATCTGTTAAATTTAAAATAATGGAGAATAACCTGCCTGCTAATTTTCTCGCTTGGCACTGGCGCCAAGCCTTACCCCAATTTGTCAAAAGCCGCCTGCAAAACCTTGCAACAACTTTTGGCTACTTCAATATTCTTACGCTTTCAAGAAGTCTTTTTACCCCCTATAGGCGCCTTGTGCAAAGAGACAAAACTTCAATATTAGACCGCCTCTCTTTCAACCTTATCTCCATAGCCATTGGCGCCACGGTACGGGCTGTGTTGATAATCGCAGGCGTAACAGCCGCCATTATTGCCGCCATTTTTGATCTTTTGATAGTCATTCTTTATAGTTTGCTTCCTCTCCTCTCCCTCCCCAAATATCTGAACTTAAGACAAAATCTCGTCACCGAGCGCGACATTCAAAACCCCAAGAGATTTGTAAACAAACTAACCGCAAGCCCTCTATTCCATAAGCTTTATCAATTTTTCGATAACCAATTCGCCTCAACTTTTGGCGGTATCCAGCCGGCAGCTCTTGAAATTAGCAAAAATCAAACAATTCCGGATGTCATAATCACTTTGGCCAAAGAATGGCCCAAGCTGGAAATTTACCTTGAGCAAAAAAGTGTCAAGATTCCCCAATTTAAGCTTCTTGTCGAATCCTTGGCCCGCCAACAACAAACACCCGAAGCAAAACCCCAACCGATTGGCCGCCTGCTTTCCTTTGGCTATACCAACACCCTTGAAAAATTCAGCACTGAACTTACTAAATCTGCCAATTTCCGCGGCACAACCAGCCAAGAAATTCTCGCTCAAATTGAAAAAGTTCTTAATCGTCCTCAAAACAATAACCTTCTTTTGGTTGGCGAACCCGGAGTCGGCCGGCATGCCACTTTAGAAAACTTAGCGGTCGCCATCGCCCAATCTTTCTTACCTTCCATCAAAGGCAAAAGACTAATGCTTCTTGATACCATCGCGCTAGCAGGTTCTGCCAAAACCTATGTTGAAATCGAAAATAATTTTCAACAGGTTTTGGTAGAAGCCAAAAACGCCGGCAATATAATTTTGGCAATTGATCAAATTGACAGAATCGCAAGCCCGCGAGAATCCCGCCTTGATCTTTCCCAGGTCCTTACCACCGTCTTAAAAAACAACTCCTTACCGATAATTGGCATCACCACCATCGACGACTTTAACGAGTTTATAAGACCAAATGTCAATTTTCTGAAACTGTTCGAAAAGATCGACATTGAAGAACCGACAGAAGACCAAACTGTTTCTATTTTGACAGACATTGCCCTTGATTTTTTACAGAAAGAAAAAATTGCCACAAGATTTACCGCTATTTTGGAAATTGTTGAAAAATCAAATAGGCTCTTACCCGAAAGAAAGCAGCCCGAAAAGTCTATCCTTCTTTTAGAGGATTGCCTCGCCGAAGCTAAGAGTCGCGGTCTGCGTTTCATTGACGAAAACCTGGTTGACGCGGTTTTGGGGCAAAAAACCAAAACTCCGGTAGGCAAAATCACCCAAGGTGAGGCATCGATTCTTAAAAATTTAGAGGGGGTTTTACACAAACGGATTATCGGCCAGAATGAGGCAATTGAGGAAATCGCCAAAAGCCTGCGTCGTGCCAGAGCCGGTATTGAAACCGGTAAAAAACCGATCGGCTCCTTTCTCTTATTGGGACCAACCGGAGTTGGCAAAACCGAAACTGCCAAAGCGCTGGCACAATTATATTTTGGTTCCGAAGAAAATATGATTCGCCTTGATATGTCCGAGTATCAAGGCCAAGACAGTATTAACAGATTAATCGGTGATGCCCAAAATAAAAACCAGGGTATTTTAACATCCCTTATCCGTCAACACCCTTACGGCCTACTACTGGTTGATGAATTTGAAAAGGCAAACACGGCTGTTCATAATCTTTTCCTGCAAATTCTGGACGAAGGCTTTTTAACCGACGCCACGGGTCATAAAGCCAGCTTTGACAACATTATTATCATTGCCACCTCCAACGCCGGCGGAGAATTTATAAGAGAACAACTTAAGGTAACTCCCGGAGTTCAAATCTCATCAACTCCGCAAGTTCCCGATAAGATCACCTCCGAGGTGGGCTTTGACTCCTCGGAGGTGGAAAAGATCGGAGATTCATTACCTAAAAATTTGACCGAGTATATTCTTGACAAAGGTCTTTTTACCCCTGAGCTTATCAACCGCTTCGACGGAGTTATCGTTTACCACCCGCTAACACCTGAAGAGGTAGTTCAAGTCGCAGCTTTGATGCTTAAAAATCTGGCCAAAAAGATTAAGGAAACCAAAAACATCACTCTTGTTATCTCACCGGATCTGGCCAAAAAGGTTGCCGAGGCCGGATTTGATCCGGCTTTCGGAGCAAGAACGATTCGAAGACTTATCGCCGATAAAATCGAGGACGAAATCGCCAGGATGATTATTGATGGAAGTATTAAAAATGGGGATAAAATTGAGACAGAAAATCTGCTAAAGTTATTTACTTAACCAGAAACCGCACCCCAAATTTCTTTTTGCAAATTCTTAGGCACAACTTTACCCAAATCCTTCAAAAACTTGCTGGCCTTGAAAATCTCCAAAAGAACCGCCTTTTGAATCGAAGACGAAATCGCCAAAATAAAAATAGCTCTCTTATATTACCTTACAGTAAAAGACAATCTCCGAAAAATCCACTCCCTTGAAAGCCTTATTAAAAGTTTTTTTGTCCAGACTTCTCGGAACCAAGCATCGTGTCGAAAAATTTTTTCCTTCGGGACTTGTGTAATCCATAAGGCAAGTGGCAACGTCATAGCTCCACATTTCAATTTTAATTGCTCCAAACTCCCCTTCTACGATCCCCTTGGCCGGAGCGCAAGCACTAAAATCGACAGCGATGACTCCGGAATCTTCTGCAGGTTCAAAAAAGACTGTCGGCAAAATCGGCTTAAGCACCCCCGAAGTCTTGACAAAATAAAACTTGAAAATAAAAATGAAAATAGCCGCGCCCAGAACAAAAATTAAAATTACCTTCACAATTTAATTTGAACACATTTGAGGGAAAATTAAAATAATAACGATACGGGTTCGTTAATTCTTCCTGATTAGAGTAGTTAAATCTTGTCAGCTATAGGTTCCACAAATAGTTGAACCAGAACGAAAATTGGTATATCATACCCAAAAACTCCCCAAAACTAGTCATGAATCTTGAAAACCTTTTTGGTCGCATATGGAGAAAACGCGTTGATTGGAATGGACAATTTGCCGACCTAAATCTTGACTCTCTTCCAGACAACCGAGATCCACAAAGCAAAAAGGTGGTTCGGGGTACCAAGGAGCAAATTAATGCTTATTTTAGCCTACGCTCTTTCCTTGGAGCTTACGAGAAAACCCTCCATTCTTGGACCAAGAAACTAGCAACAAGTGAAAAACTTCCGGAACAATTCAAAAGACAAAAAGCAACTATCAAGCTTATTGGGAGGAAAAACACCAAAATATCTTTTCTGGAAGGCGCCAAAAACGAAGACGGGGTTGAACTTATTTGCAGGCATGTCAAAAACGAGTGGCTTTGCCGATCATTCACAATGGGAGACGCCCAAATCAGCCTTGACAACAAAGGTCGCATCGTCAAAATTGCCGCCAAAAATGGCTTTTCCTCCGCAAACGCTAGTAAAAGAATCGAGGAGTTTGAAAAACGCTTAGGGCAGGTTGACCAACTAAAAGAATTTTCGCTTGAAACAGCAAGCCTCCAACAAGTTCGGCTCCATTTAACGAGTGGAGATTTTACCATGGAAAATTACCGTAACTTTGAATTTCAGAAGGATGGGACCATGGGAGGATTTTTCCCGGCTTTCATCGCCCAGCAAGCACTTGAGGCTCTTTTCCCAACCTCTTTGCTGGAATCAGCAAGATCAAAGCACTAATCATTTTCTATGCCGATTGTTAACTGGAACCTGTTTCAAAACTGTCATTCTGAGTCCTTCACTCCTGTCATCGTGAGCCCTTCGATGAATACTCAGGGCGAAGGATCTAAATTCTTCAAAGGACAGAATCCGCGAAGCGAGAAAGCCCTGGTCCCGAGCTCAGGCCGAGAAGAAAATACCACGGCCGAAAGAACGTGAGTGGTTTATTATTTTTTGAAGAATTATACTGAAATAAACTAAGAAAAAATTATGGCATTAAGAGAAATAATCCAGACGAGAAAAACAATATTAGTAATGACCTCGGTTTTCGCTATCATCGCATCCTCACTGGTAATAGCATATTATTTTTATCAATTAACCAAACCACCCCCTCCGCTTCCTTCGCAAGAAGGCGGTGACGAGAAAACAACAGTTGTTCGAGAAATTTCAAAAAAAGAAACAGTCATCCCAATTAAAATTATTTTTTGGGGGGCAATAGGCCTTATGGTTGCAGTATTTGCATTAATTTTCTGGGATTACTTCAGAAAAAAAAGTAGGTATCAAAGTTAGAGTAGAAAAAATAGTGGGCGCAGAAAGGATCGAACCCTTCGATAAAATCTCAGGACTATAGCCTTCGACCTTTACATTTAGGCCCGCAGTCCTGAGTTTACCGAAGGACGAGAACCACAGCATAAATTATTTTCGGAATGTGTGGGTCCGGGAGGGATCGAACCTCCGACCTTGACATTATCAGTGTCACGCTCTACCACTGAGCCACGGACCCAGTTTCGAAAATAATTTTGCTCTCACGGGCCGACAAAATTAAATCTTAGCAAATTTATAAGCCAAAATAAAGCCTAACTCCCAATAAATGTTCCCCAAGCCTTATAATTAAAATATAAAGGAAAATGAGAAGTGGCTTCTCGCTAATTGAACTTCTAATAGTTGTAGCCTTGCTTGGCATTCTTTCATCCTCAGTTGTGGTTGCCGCCAATCCCACAAAACGTCTTGCTCAAGCAAGAGACGCTCAAAGGAAAACCAATATTGGAGAAATTGCCAACGCCCTCCAAGCTAACTACACCACCTTTGGTCAATATCCGCAAGAAAACGGCTGTGATTCATCAATTGGCACAAAAGAAAACGGAAATTGTCCACCAAGTTCACCCACCGGAGAGTGGGACGTTGTAAGCCCTTTTTATCAAGCTTTAGTAGGCCAGCAATTACTTAAAGTACTACCAGTTGATCCTAAAAATGACTCTACCTATTATTATCGATATGAACCAAAGGGTGCCAATCAAAATCCTTGCAAAGATGAAAATACGGTTTGTCGTTTTTGGATAGGAGCACGCCTGGAATCACCAAGCGATCCGGCTAGTCCTGTTTTTCGCTGCTCTGATGATGAAACACTAAATGATGGTGTGGGCTGCAAAGAAGTCAGTAATTTTTATAAATAGGTATAATTCTAATATCAGCTAGCTATGACAAACCTATCTAAATACATACCAAAAGGCAAGCATAAATTGGCAGTTTTTCTCTCACTTATCATTCTTATAACCGCCATATTCATGTTCTACGTCTACGTCTATCGTACCACCACTCCCCCCGAACAATTACCGCCACCAATAGGAGGAGAATGAGGCCCGGATCGGAATCGAACCGACGTATAAGGATTTTGCAGATCCTTGCCTTACCACTTGGCTACCGGGCCATGCTATTAATTTCTTTCTGCTTTTCTATTCTTTTTTTATTCGCTCTTCTGCGAATCTCCAAAACCAATGCCGATCCTGCTGAAACTCCTAACTTAAACCGGCTACCACCCAATTCTGGTCAATCGCCAAAGCTCCCAGTCCAAAACCTGCTCCGCCTAGTCGCAAAATCTTAGGAGCTTTTTCTACTATCCCGCCATTCAACCTTCTGGCAGTATGGCCGATATTGTTAAATACATCCCTTCTTTCCATCTATTTTCTGTTTTTAAACCAGCTATAAGCTCCAATTCCCATCAGCACAACTCCTGCAGCCGCAGCCACCGGCGATCCTGAGGCAACTGCCACGATTGCTCCTACCCAAAAAAAAGCTGCAGTTTTCCAATCACCTTTCTTTTCTTCAACAGGAATATAAGCTTCTTTAACTGCCATAGCAGAGATCAATTTTAACAAAAAGGGTAAGTAAATGCGAACGAAGAAAATATTATATTCGGATCCATTCGGAGTAATTTAATTCGGATGAATTAGGATTTAAATCCTCAAAAGTGACACCCAATCCTTGCGCACAGCGCAAGGTCCTTAGAGATCTCATTTTGGTAAACGAGACAAACCAGAGATTTAACGATTCTCCAATCGTCACTTCTTCCCCGTGAGGGAAGAAAATATGCAGCTTCTAGACGCTAGATAACTAGACGCTAAACGCTGATTCATTCTCCTTAGAAAGGAGGTGATCCATCCGCTCCTTCCAGAACGGATACCTTGTTACGACTTAGTCCCCATCGCCGATTTTGCCTTGGGACCCCAAAAGGGATACTTCAGGCACCTCCGACTTTGTTGGCTTGACGGGCGGTGTGTACAAGACCTGAGAACGTATTCACCGCGGCCTGCTGATCCGCGATTACTAGCGATTTCAACTTCATGAGGGCAGGTTTCAGCCCTCAATCCGAACTGAGGATGCTTTTAAGGGATTAGCTTCCCGTTGCCGGGTTGCTGACCCGTTGTTTGTCATCCATTGTAGGATGTGTGTAGCCCAGGACATAAGGGCCGTGCTGACTTGACGTCATCCCCACCTTCCTCCACGCTTTTAGCGGGCAGTTTCCTGTGAAATTTAACACAGGATGGGGGTTGCGCTTGTTAACCCACTTAAGGGTGCGCCTCACGGTACAAGCTGACGACCATATTGCTCCATTGTTTCCAATGGTACGGACTATATCTTCACCCGCCTAAATATTTAAATTTTGGCGGGGCCAACGTGTAGTCTCTACGGGGTCAATCCCGATTAAATCGGGACGACTTCCCTCGGTATTGCCCACGACTTCACGTTTGGGTTTCACCGATACAGTTGGGTTTTGACCTCGATTACTCAAGGAAAGGCCATCGTTAAAAATATGCAAAGCATGTTTCTCGCTTTGCTCAAAATAGCCATGCAGCACCTGTCCAGCCTTTTCTATCTTACGACAGACCCTTTTCCCGTTTCCGGGACAGGAAAAAGCTGGATGTCAAGCCCTGGTAAGGTTTTTCGCTTTGTTTCGAATTGAACCACATGCTCCACCGCTTGTGCAGGTCCCCGTCAATTCCTTTGAGTTTTAGCCTTGCGGCCGTACTTCCCAGGCGGGACACTTAACGCGTTAGCTTACGACAAGCATCCCGCCCTTTCTGCGATCACAATATCAAATTGTAAACTAAATCAAAATTTGATTCAGAAAACAAAATTCAATTCACATCCCAGAAAGGGCGGGACACTCATCTAGTGTCCATCGTTTACGGCTAGGACTACGCGGGTCTCTAATCCGCTTCGCTCCCCTAGCTTTCGTGCATCAGCGTCAGTTCTCGACCAGTAGCCTGCTTACGCCTTTGGTGTTCCTTGCAATATCAACGCATTTCACCGCTCCACTGCAAGTTCCAGCTACCTCTCCGAGTCTCAAAGTTTATTAGTATCAAAACCGTTCTTTCCGTTAAGCGGAAATATTTCAATTTTGACTTAACAAACCGCCTACGCAACCCTTTACGCCCAGTAAATCCGGATAACGCTTGCACCCTACGTCTCACCGCGGCTGCTGGCACGTAGTTGGCAGGTGCTTATTCTCCCCGCATTATGCGGGGCAAAAGGAGTTTACAACCCGAAGGCCTTCTTCCCCCACGCGGCGTCGCTGGATCAGGCTTTCGCCCATTGTCCAAGATTCCCGGTTGCTGCCACCCGTAGGTGTAGGGACCGTGTCTCAGTTCCCTTGTGGCTGGCCGACCTCTCAGCCCAGCTACCCGTCATCGCCTTGGTAGGCCATTACCCCACCAACAAGCTGATAGGACGCAGGCCGCTCATTCGGCGAGTGGTTAAACTCTATTCTCAGAGCAAAGCTCTGAGAAATTCGAAATTATCAAACTCCAAGTCACAAACAAATTCAAATGATCAAAATTCAAAATTTCAAAATTTTTAAAATTAAAGAATTTTAATTTAAATATTATTTGGAAATTGGAAATTGGAAATTGGAAATTCTCAGGGTTTCGCCCTGAGGTTACGGAGAATTACCCCTCCTTTCGGAAGGCTATACTCCACCAAATGGTACGTTCCCACGCGTTACTCACCCTTCCGCCACTGCCCCGATTAAATCGGGGCCGTTCGACTTGCATGCCTAAGGCACGCCGCCAGCGTTCATCCTGAGCCAGGATCAAACTCTCAAATAAAATGTCAATTTTATGCAGTCCGCCAAAGCTCAAAGAGCGAAGGCGGGCAAAAAAATCTCCATTACATGAGCTAGATCAAAAGCTCGATTGTTTACTCTAAAGGATTTATTGCAGAGCTTACGCTCTGCTTGGGTGCCACTTTTCAAGGCCGAATGATATTCGGCCGCAGTCCTCCTAAATTCGCACCGTGAACCGTCTACGAATAGTAGTGAAAAGGCGAACGGTAAGAATAGGAAGGCAAGACCTCCTCATTCGACTTAACTGAAAAATAGCATATGTAGTTTACTTTTCAGTTGTTAAAGTGCTAGTTAAATACGAATTAACACGAATGCTACGGGGAATTAAACCAATTCAGTTTATCATTCGGAAACTTATACTAGTCTTAATGTTCATACAAACATCCGAATTTACGCGAATATTTATAGAATTAGCTCATCCGCAATATATTCGTATTATCCCCATTCGCATTTATTCGCGTATCTATTCTACAAATCTTGACACCACTTGTCAACGCCCCTCATAATGAAGTTAATGCCCAACCTTCACGTTAATCGTAAATCGTTAATTGTTCATCGTGAGCACAAGCAAAAAATTCCCGATGAACGATACACGATGAACCATAAACATGGCTTCACCCTGATCGAACTTCTTATCGTCATCACCATTATCGGCATTCTAGCCTCCCTTACCCTTGCCTCCTACTCCGGCACTCAACAAAAAGCCAGGGATGGCGTCAGAAAAAGCGACCTAGCCCAGATTAAAAGAGCTCTGGAACTTGCCAAATCTGATTGCTCAGGCAATGCCTTTTATCCAGGAACAACTACTCCCGGCACCACCATTGCCGGTGCTGTTAACGATTACAATAATTTTCTAAAACCTTATCTTCCTGCAGCGGCCCTAAAGTACATCTCCAGTGTACCGGTTGACCCTCAAAACAGCGGTAGTCAACAATATGGATATAATGTAGGCGGATCTACGCTAGCGACTGCTTGCCCGGATTCTGCGGGAACACCCTCTTCCCAAGCAGGCTATGGCGATTATTTGCTTGCAGTCTTGTTGGAAAAAACGTCTGACGCTGATGCGGCAAAGTCAGCTAATAATTGTTCGACTAAACCGAACTTTTCAAATTACACAGGAAATGGTTGGTATTTCGTCTGTAATAACTGATCTTCAACGTTTGACATCTAATAACTGACGGCTGACAATTAAATTAATGCCCATGTTCGTTAATCGTAAATCGTTAATTGTTAATCGGGAGCACAAGCAAAAAATTCCCGATGAACGATACACGATGAACCATAAACATGGCTTCACCCTGATCGAGCTTCTCATTGTCATTACCATCCTTGGCATTTTGGCTGCCCTTACTTTAGTTTCCTACGGCTCGGCCCAAGAAAGGGCACGTGATTCCAAAAGAAAACAAGAAATCGATGCTATCAAAAAAACCCTGGAGCTTGCCAAGCAAGATACTGCGGGTAGTTATTATTACCCCAACGCTCTTGCATCTCTTGCCCCCACATATATCAAGGTAGTCCCTACCGATCCCAAAACCGGCTTAAGTTATACTTATTCCCCTACACCCGCAGGCTGCAGTACAAACTGCACAAGCTATGCCTTAACTGGTTGTCTGGAAAATACCAATGATTCACAAAAAGACGCCACCCAAAACGAAACAACCTGTCCCGGAACTCCAGTAAGTTACACGATAACCCCAAACTAAACCGAATTTTTAATTCTTAATTTTTACTTTTTGATTTATCAAAAATACGCTTTGGTATTTTCATTGAATTTTCAATGATTAAATGTTTCAAAAATCAGAAAGATTTTCTTTTCAAAATTAAAACATTAGAAATTGATTAAAAATTTAAAATTGTAAATTGAAAATTATCTAATCGCCCGATATAAAACAATGGCCAGTGAAACCATCACATTTAAAGATCGATTCACTCCAAACATCGGAATTTCGACAATCTGATCAACCAGCTTCAATGCTTCTTGACTTAGCCCTTCTGTCTCATTGCCAACCACAAATGCCACAGGTTCCCTATAATCCGCTTTTCGATAATCAATACTCTTCTTGCTTTGTTCAATAGCTACTATTTTAATATTTGATATTTGATTTTTAATTTTGGCAACTGCATCGTTCGCAGTTCGTTCGTATTGCCACGGCACCCACTTTTCCGTCCCTACTGCCGCCTTAGCAATCCGACTATTCGGCGGCGTCTCGGACTGACCACACAAATAGATTTTTTTTGCGGCTACCGCATCCGCCAGCCTAAAAATCGACCCGATATTGTAAGTATCCAAAACATTGTCGCAAATAATATAAATCTCCCGCCTTTTTATTCCTTTCAAATCAGCCTCTGATGGACTACTAACACGCAACTCTTTGGCACCAAGCTTCATATCCAAATTTTATCATTATTGACTTTCATAGTCTAATAGTCTAGACTAACGGATTATAATGACTAAAATTTCCAGAAGAGCACTGGACAAGAACTTAGAAAAATATATCTTCACAATCTTCTTAAAAACGATTGTTGACCTTAAAACACTAACTGAAGTAAAAAACTTTTTAGAGGATCTCCTCTCGCCTACAGAAAAAATTATGCTCATAAAACGCTTGGCAATAGCCGTAATGCTCACCAAAGGCTATACCTACGATGAAATAGATCACACATTGAAAGTTGCCAGAAACACCATTATGAATGTTTCCTATTTTCTAAAGCATAGTCAAAATGAAGGTTATCAAAAAGTAGTTACCAGAGTTCTTGCCGATCAAAAGAAAGAGGCCTTATTCGACAAAATTGAAGAACTATTAATCCAATTCTCACCCCCTAAACTTTATGGCAGTGGTGCTTACGAAAGAAAACGCCGTATAGGTAAAGAACTCTTCAAAAGAAAATCCCTGCGAGACAACTTTTAGTTCAATAGTTCAAACTATTGAACTGTAAAGAGACTCAACTTGACAGCAATTATATTCTGCTTATGCTGTCAAACCCTACTTCACTGTTACGCTCTTGGCGATATTGCGGGGCTTATCCACGTTATAACCTAATTTGACCGTCAGATAATAGGCTAAAAGCTGCAAAGGTATGATATTCATGATCGCACTGGTTTCGGAAGTATCAGGAACCTCAAGATGGTAATCAAAGCTTTCATGACGACTGGGGGCTATCCCAACCACATAGGCCCCTCTTGCCTTAACCTCATTAACAGCATTGATGACATCAAACTTGGCCTCATCCTCAGAAATTGCAAAAATAACCGGCACTCCCTCTTCCATCAGAGTGATTGCATAGTGCTTGAGGTCTCCAGCCGGCATTGCGTGCGCATGTTTGTAAGTGCCTTCAATCAACTTGACCATACCCTCTTTTATGATATTGAAATTCTGGAACTTGCCTAAAAGGAAAATATCCTTGGCCGAAAGAAGCTTCTCGGCAAGTGTTTTGAGAGCACTGTGATTTTTTGGACTCTTCAGGTATTTGGCCATTACCAAAGATAACAGATGAAGATTCTTTATCCCCTCGCCTGATTTGCCGACTGTTATCTTTGATATGAGATAACCCCAAGCGATCTGCGACACAAATACTTTGGTACTCATCACACACACCTCCGGTCCCGCTTGGGCCATGAATTTATAATCTGACATCCTGGTCATCGTTGAACCCTGCATGTTCACAAATGATGCTATTTTTACACCCTTTTTCTTGGCAATTTCTAAAATTTCCAGAACGTCTGCTGTTTCTCCGCTTTGAGAAGGAGCAATAATCAAGTCGTCTGCTGTCATCAAATCTAAGTACTCTAAAGCATCAGCGCCGATTAAACTTATCGCCTTTATTTTTGGATATCTTCTTAAATAAAAGGCAATTTGAGCGGCGGCAATCCCAGTGGTTCCTGAAGCAATCGTATAGACATTTTTAGCCCTTTTGATTACCCTGGCAAAATCTAGGTATTCTTTTAGACCTCTTTCTAAAAGTTGCCTTATCGCATCTGGACCTTCATGAATTTCTTTTAACATAAAATGGGGATAACCTTCTTTATCGATACGATTATCGGCAAGATTAATATCCACAAATCTGTGCTTAATCTTTTGGCCCGTTTTCATTTCATATAAAGCTATCCTCCCTTTTGAGCAATCGACTAATTGGCCGTTATCAACAACAATCATTTTTTTTGCAAATGGGGCAAAGGAAAGCGTATCAGAAGAAAGATAGATATCGGAACCCTCAATTCCTATAACCAAAGGAGAACCATTTCTCGCCGCAATAATCTCGCCATTTTTTGTGATAAGAATAGCCGTATTCCTCCCTTTCAATTCTAAAAAGGCCTGACGCAACGCTTCTTTTAAATTGGCTGATTTCTTGGCCTTATCCTCAATCAACCTAACAATAACCTCGGTATCGGTTTCTGTTGCGAAATTATAACCCTTTTTTAAAAGAACCCTTCTGAGATCAGCATAGTTTTCGACAATACCATTTTGGGCTAAAGCAAAAGATTTATCCGAAGAATAATGGGGGTGGGCATTGGTTTCGGAAATTCCACCATGGGTAGCCCAGCGCGTGTGCCCAATGCCAATGAACGAGTCTGGAAGACTAATATCCTTTTCTAAATCCCCAATAGCCCCGACTTTCTTAGAAGCTCTAATTCCCTCTTCATTCAAAACGGCAATCCCCCACGAATCATAACCACGGTATTCCAGCCGCTTCAGGCCCTCAAAAACAATTTTGGCGGCGTCACTCTGCCTACCGACGTACCCAAAAATTCCGCACATATTTTTAAGAGAATTGTGAATCAAGAAGTATGAATCTTGGCCTTTGCCTTAATTTATAATTCATATTTCATGATTCACTTTTTGAAAGGATACTCGCTTGCTTCAATAATTTCAACTTCAGGCACTTTTTTGTAAAGGGGGTTTTTGACGAGAACCGGCTGGCTGTCTCTCTCCACCACATAATAATTAAATCCACGCATTTCTTTAACAGACTCATAATCGGCGTGCCCTGGCAGAGAAACCGGATCAATTTTATCAAAGCTGACCGGACTATCATCAATAGTGACCAAAAATCCGCTGCCGGTATTAACCACCAGATGCCCCCAACCACTTGGCATAAAAAGGGCGTCGCCCGGCTTAATGTGAACGACAAAAATGCCTTCAATCTCGTCATCGATCGGCGCACCGTCAGAACCAGTCGCTCGCTTTTGTACCACCGCAATTCCCTCTCCAGATAAAACCCGATAAGTCTCGGATATATCACCAACATGATAGTGACCATAAGTTTTAATGTACTCGTCGCCGACCTTTCCAGGCTCCCAAACGGTAATATTCTGATTATTGCCTCCGCGAATCATATGATAATGGACCTCAGGTCCTTCGGCGTTCGGATCCATTAAAACCTCTCTCATCTTTTCGTGAGTGCGGGAAGCGTAATGCTGCGAAGTATAATCTTTCATTAAATTTTCAATTTGAAATTATTAATTTTCATTTTTGAGATTTTTGAGAAAATAAGCTCTCTTATTGAATTTTTTAATGTTTTAATTTTTAAACAATCGATTCATTTCTCTTAACCCTTTCCTCGGGTGTCTCGTTCTTCCTCTTATAATCATCTTCAAACCGATAAGTTGTACCAATTTCGGGCGTCGAAACCTCGATTATATCGCAATCGGTTATACCGATAAGACGGTGTCTCTGGTTGACGTTGCAACTGTAGCCTTTCCCTTTCTCAAATTCTGTTTCTGTCAATTCACCGTCTTTTTGATCATCCCAGACAACTTTTGCCCTGCCGCTTAATAAAAACCAGCTCTCCTGTTTTTGATCATGCGCCTGAAGAGAAAGTCTGGCACCCGACCTGATATGGAGAATTTTACCCATATATGGTTTGTCATCCGGGGCAAAGTGGATTTCAAATCCCCAAGGCTTTTCAATCTGCCTGGCGTAAGGCCCGTTGTCAAATTTTTGAGACATAAGGGTTATTGCCCGTAGCGGCGTTGGCGGCGAATGTAATCGTCAATTGCGCGTTTAAGCTCAGCTAGCGAAAAATCCGGAAAGAAAAGTTTGGAAAAGAAAAGCTCAGTGTAGACAGTCTGCCAAGGCATAATGCCGCTAGTCCTCTGTTCCCCGGAAGTTCGAATTAAAAGATCCGGATCAGGAATGCCAGCAGTCTCCAAATTTGCGGATATCAAATCTTCATTGATTTGGGAAGGATTAATCCCGCGCTTAATGACTCTTTTAATCACCCGAATCAATTCATCATGCCCACCATAATCTATACAAATGTTGAGGATATACTTAGTGTTTTTGGCGGTCTCTTTCTCGATTTTTTCCAAAATCGCCCGTAAAACTTTGGGCACCCGATCACGGCGTCCAAGCCAATTAAACTTAACGCCTTCGCAAACAAGTTCCCGGAAGTGATTACGGAAAAATATAGCATATATCCTCATCAAATATTTAACTTCCACCGGGGGCCTTTTCCAGTTTTCGGTTGAAAATCCCCAAAGAGTTAAAATTTTAATCCCCAGATCACGCGATCCCCGAACTACCCTCAAGGCTGTTTCCAGTCCCTTCTGGTGACCTTCAATTGGCGGCAAACCGTGCTTCTTTGCCCAGCGCCTGTTTCCGTCTGGAATAATCACCACGTGTTTGGGGATAATTTTATCCGATTCGTTACTCATCAACCGTTAACCCAAAGGATACCAAAAATCACATCCACTTTTCAACTGAAATCTTATTTATCTCTCCTAATCACAAAATCCGCTGTCTGGCAAAATATATCCCGCATCTTGACATCCATGACAATCTTGCCAACTTGCTTTTTGGCCTCACCGACCAATCTCAAACTTTCATTTTGACACCACTCAAGCCCTCCTGAGTCACGAATAATCGCCCGGACTCTTCTTAGGTCTTTTTCTGTTGCCTCGCGCTTACCCCAAATCCTCTCCAAATCAGTCTTGTCTTTCCCGCCTGAAAGTTCTTTTGTTTTATAAATAAGAATTGTATTTTTGCCTTCTCGCAGATCTGAAAGAACTGATTTACCAAGAACTTTCTCATCCCCAAAAATACCTAAAATATCATCATGAATTTGAAATGCTGTACCAACGTACAAGCCATAGCCAGTTAAGACATCAACTTGCTCATTCTTGGCCTCGGCAAACATTGCTCCTATCACCAAAGGACCAACAAAGCTGTATCTGGCAGTTTTAAGATCAGCAACTTGCCAAATCCCAGATAAAGTTGCCTTTCTATATGAATAGAAAACATCCAGGGCTTGACCATAAACAGTTTCAGTCAAAATCTCCAAAAGTTTTTGCAAACATTTAATCTTTAAAGTATCTTCAAAGCTAGATGAACTAACCAACCTAAAAGCTTCAGAACAAGCTAAGTCACCAAGCACGATGGCCATACTTTCCCCATAATGGACACCCAATAATTTCTCATACTTTTTATGGATTGCTAGTTTACCGCGCCTTATTTCCGACCTATCGATAATGTCATCATGAATTAAAAGAAAACTATGGATAATTTCCAGGGCCAATGAAATCGGCAAAATCCTATGTAAAGGAGTCTTCTTTGACGTCAAAGGAGACTCCTTAAAGTTGGAACTACCTATTAAGTAGCCAAGGTAGACTAAAAACGCCCGCAACTTCTTGCCGCCAGAAGTAAAATCGAAAAGATCCTTATAGAACCGGCCTATTAATTTAGGGTATTTGGAAACAGTCTTTACCTTTACCGAAAAGTAGTCTTTTGAATATGGATCAAAGGATTCTAAAAAAAATCTCAACAACGTCGCAAAGTCCATCCTTGGATTTCTAGAGGTCTGGCCTCTTTACTTTTTTTAGTTTTTTAACCGCCAAAACTGCCCAAGGAGTATATTTTTGAGGATTTTCGGAAACATCAGCTACAAAATCATCAAAGTTGACCTTCTTTGATTCATATACTTCCTCTGGATTCGGACTACATTTGCCGTCATGCCTTCCAATTAAAACCGCACAATATTCATTCTCGCAATTTTTTGAGTCGCGCGCAAAATAATTAAATGCGCCTACTTTTCTAACGGGAACATGAGAGACTCCCATTTCCTTTAAAAGAGCCCTGTCAGAGGCTTGCTGGTAACTTTCATCACCTACATCTGTATGGAGTGGATGACTAATAGCCGTCAAGTCCCACAAATTATCAAAAAGCCGATGTTTCCTTTTCTGCAAAGTCACCCTATTTTGACTGTCAAACAAAAGCGTCACAAATGCCCTGTGACGCCGACCTTTACCACTATGACATTCTCCCCGAAATGCATAACCCAAAAAATTATCCCTTGTACCCACTAAAATTAACGTTTGTTCGACCATTGCCTCTCAGGAATTGGGGCTGGACATATTCTGCTTCCATTACCTCATCCAGAAATCTAATCGTTGTGTAATCGGAATTAGCGCTACTCGGAGTTAGCAATAACTTATCTGTCAATTTGTCAGGCTTCAGTTGTCCAAGCAAGTATCCTCCTGTTTTTAAGAAAAATCCAACATTTTCTTGATTATTGACTCCGTAGGAATATCTATAACCCATTTTCCTTAAGAGCTCTACGAATTTCTGTTGAAATTCGGCACCGACACCACTGCCCCTAAGGCTTTCCGTGATTATCAAACTCAAAACCTCAACCCCATTCTGATTCCACTTGTCATCCGCAATAAGCGCTAAAAGAACCCTATCCATTGCTTTCAATAATTTCTGTTTGGTTGCGACCCTACGCTGGTAATTGAGCACATGTTCCCAATGCGAGCTTAAAGGTTCTTGGTAGGGTATTGGCTGTTTTAATGCGTTGCGTTCAAAGATCAAAAGCCCTAATGAAGGTTCGAATCCATTATCTGAGCGACCAGACCACCATCTAATCCTAGTAGCCGTAACTTTGGAAGGATCAGCTGCTAGTTCTAATAATCGTTGCGGAATCAATTTGTTAAGATGTTTTTCGTCTAGTGACTGGAGACTCTGGGGCAAAAAATCTGGTAAATGCCTTCCCTCCAAAGACGATGGAGCATTATTAATCTCGCAAGAAGCCATGTGTGTTAGTTTACTTGAATCTAAGGAAAAGTCAATCCTTTATAAATCGAATCACAAAACCAAGAAGGATCACCTAAGCTCAAAAGACATTGGACCAAGTTTTTTACCCATAAATTGAACCGGTTTCATATTATGACAAACTTATCAAACTCACCAGTTGCTTTGCTCCAATTAACCTCAACTCGCTCTACAGTTGCAGCTAATGGGCCCTTTTTGCACCAGCTGACAAATTTCTCCAGATTCTCTTTCGATCCCTTAGCAAGTGCTTCGACCGATCCATCGTCATTATTTCTAACCCATCCAACTAAACCAAGACTTTCGGCTACTTTTTTAGCGCTGGATCGAAAGAAAACTCCCTGCACTTGACCGCAAATCCTAATGTAAACTTGCATTGCTCTAAATCTACATGCATATTATCCCTAAACCTCACACCTTCGGTCAAAAGTCTCCTTTTCTGTTCCTTCCAACCACCAAAAGCATGGCTTAAAGCAATCCGACCATTTCTATCCACCACTCGATGACAGGGCACATTTGAATCGGTATTTGAATGCAGCGCGTTTCCAACCGCCCTTGCTCCAAGCCCGGTTTGTAAATGCCCTCCAAGCCGGGTTTGTCTTGCAATGGCAATCGCGATCTGACCGTACGTTACCACTTTCCCTTTGGGAATTTGTTTAACCAACCGATGGACCTTATCGTTAAAACTTAGGTCCGTTGTTTTTGAGGCCATTTTTGAGTTTGTTCCCATATTTGTACGCGGTAAAAACAGTCAGGTCCAAAATAAGCTTGATTCTTGACCTAAAATAATAAATTAGGAGTATCCCAAAAACAATCCAGGCCAAAATCGAAGCTCTGGACAACCACTGCGCGATAATCTCCTTATTACCGCCGAGTAAATATCCTCCGATTATCCATACAGAAGTCCATGTTAGTGCCGAAATTGCTGATACAATTGCGAATTTCCAGTATGTGAATTTAATAATACCTGAAGCCAAAGCCACCCAAGCCCTGCTCCAACCGGAAAACCTACCCGCAAAAATTGCCCAAATGCCGTGCTTTTGCAAAAAAGGTTCAACTGCCGCAATCGGCCTGGCAAACAAGGGTTTATTCTCCAAAATCTTACCAGACCGGCGGCCAATAAAATAATCAAGATTATCACCCAGAAAAGCACCAATTGTAGCCAAAGCAATAATTAGCCAGATCCCCTCACCGGTTGTCCTGGCCACGAATCCCGATAAAACAATAACAGTCACTCCTGGAAAAATAAAGCCTAAAATCACTGAATTTTCCAAAAAAGCGCCAAGGGGCACCAACCAAAGCCCCCAGATTTTGAAAAGGTTTTCAATGATAGTTAGAAGCTGGACTGCTGAAGGCATGGACTCAATTGAAACGATTCATTGTCGCCTGAATACCAAACTCAAGATAGGATTTTATCGCTTCTTGGCAATTTTGGATAATCTCAGCAAGTTTTACTTGTTCTTCGTTTGTAAAATCCTCAAGAACATATTTTTCAGCATCAGATGGTTTGCCGTCCGTAGCCTCCGGCAAAGAACGGCCCGCTTCGACTCGCGTCAAACGAGGCGAGCCGATGCCTGCCCGCAGTCTGACAAACTCAGGTGTCCCCAAACTTTCAATTACCGACTCAACACCTTTGTGCCCGGCACCAGAGCCGCCAAAAGAAAGTCGAATTTTGCCAAAATCCAAATCCAAATCATCATGGACAACCAAGATGTTTTTAATTTCGATTTTATAGAAACCAGAAACAGCTTTAACCGACGCGCCTGATTTATTCATGTAGGTTGTAGGCTTAATTACCAAAAACTTGTTGCTTTTAAGCCAATAACACATAAAATCAGCACCATATCGCCAAGAGAGCCCCTGACTCTTTACAAAGCTATCTACCAGAATAAACCCTAAATTGTGACGATTATTTTTATATTTAGGGCCGGTATTTCCTAAACCCGCGATTAATTTCATATTTAATTTGTATTTTTACTTTTAAATTTATTTAAAATACGCTTTGGTATATTTAATCTTTGATGTTTAATATTGCTTTCACTTCCTCATCCTTAACCGGTCTAAAGTCGCGATAAAACTGTCCTACGGCAAATAATTCTTCGGAAATTTCCGGACAAATAATCTCGTCATAATTACCTCTTAATAAACCAACTGATGAGGGAGAAGCGCAGCCTATCGCCAAAATCAGCCTTTCTGGTGCGAACATTCGAATAATCTTGGCAGCCGCGCGGGCAGTCTGCCCTGTGGCCGCTCCGTCGTCAACCACTACCACATTCTTTTTGGCAAAATCACTACCCAAAAGCTCTGCTTGCAGAAAATTCTCACGCGCTCTGGCTTCCTTCCTTTTTTTAAGTATCTCTCGTTTCAAATACTCCCGTGAAACGCCAAGATCGCGCATCAACCACCTATCTAAAACTGGTTTACCGAATGAAGCAGTTGCCCCAATCGCCAGCTCAGGATTATGCAAAGCACCGATTTTCTTGATAACGATCACGCATAAAGGAATATTCAAATTTTGGGAAATAACCTTTCCGACAAGAACTCCTCCGCGGGGAATTGCACAAATTATCGATTTTTTAAGGTCTAACTTCAGTTTCAATAACTCCTTAGAAAGCAGCTCTCCGGCATGCTGTCTATTTTCAAAAATCATCTATAATTCTTAATTACCTGTGATGCTTTATTTACCTAATTGTCTCTCCGCAAAATCTCCGACAATTGGCCATTTAAACATTTGGCCCTGATACGCCTTCACCATCGAAACTATCCAGATAATAACGGCAACAATAGAAATTAAAATGTTGACTAAACTTGCCACAACACCAAGAAAAACAAGCGGCGAGAAAATCAAACGCACCATCACGTTGAGAATAAACAAACCCCCAAAAATCATTGTCGATTGCATCGCATGGAAGCGAATAAATTTATCTTCTTTTTCTACCACCAAAATGACAATGCCGGTTATAAAACCCAAAAGATACGAAAGAGCTGCCACCAAATTTCTGTTTGAATCAAACTTAGCGATCCTCATTCACCTCCATTTCGGACTATTTTACGCAAATAAATTTAATTGCGCATCATCATTAATCTTTCCCTTTGTCAACTCGCCGGATTTCTCATTAAAGATCTTGACGACACCGAATTTGCCGTCATAACCAGGTTCAACAACAATATCACCACCCCTGACTTTACTAACTGCACGAGCGACTTTCTGATTCGAAAATCTGGCAATAGCTTCAAGATCGGCTTTCAGAAGAACATTAAATTCACTACCTAAGTTGGAAACCAAAATTAAATACTGATCGGCAACCTTTTTAGTCCCAACTGCCGCACCTAAGCTTCCCGCCAAAATCTCACCCAAAGGTACCATGGAAACATACGGTGGTCTGCCGTCGCCTTCAGGATAAACCCACCTAACCCCATTTATGTCTCTGGTTTCATGTTTCAAGTTTCTGGTTTTTAGCTGCTCCACACGATGCATTACCCCAACAGTCAAAGGTTTTCCACACACCGGACAAATGTCGCCATTTTTGGCAGTCTCTTCTGGAGACTGACTAAAGTTACAATTACGATGCCCTGTAAAATGATACTTACCTTCTTCCGGATAAAATTCAATGGTAAAAGCAATTTTAGATTGGTTCGTAGGCTCTTGGGCTTGTAGGTTTGTAGGTTCATTTTCTCTTTTTGGCCCACCATCCAACCATCCTACATTCCTAATAGCCCAATAGATGCTATTATAGCTTGTCTCCCCCGCTTCAAACACCGTCACCTCTCTTCCCATTTTCTCCAAAGAATGGGCATCCGAAAAAGAAAGAATTGACAGATTATCCAAATCGGCAATCCGCCAGTTCATCGCTGGATCACTCGATAGCCCCGTTTCAATTCCATAAACAAACTTACTCATGTCGCCAAAGCATTCTTCAACTGAGTCAAAGCCCGAAAAAGAACCAAAGACTGAAAACCAGGGAGTCCAAACATGGGCGGGAATAACTAAAGCTTTTTCGTCGCACAAAAGAGCAATTTCGGCAAGATCTCGTGAGGTTATCCCCACAATTGGCCTGCCGTCAGAGCGCAGATTAGCACCCCGCATCAAAAGCGCCTTATTAAATTTTTCAACTGATGCCAAACTTGGAAAGAAAAATAGATTATGGATCCTCCTGACCCTATCACCTTGGGAGTATATTGAAGAAATCTCAGTGGAGAGCAAAAAGTAGACCGGTTCACGGTTAACAGAAACTTCAGAATTTTGTCTTATCTGTGAACCGTTAACTGATGGCTTCAACTTATAAAGCCCACGCCCCGCTTCCGCCAGCTCATTCTTTATTTGATCAAACCAAAATGGATGGGTAAAATCGCCCGTTGCAAGAACATTGATACCCTTTAACTTCGCCCAATGGACCATCTGTGCCAAAACCATTTGTTGGGAAACTGCTCGTGAATACTTACTATGTAAATGAAGATCAGCAACAAATTTCATGCGAGAGGAAGTTCGAAGACATTTTGTGCTATGAAAAGCAAGTTGTCAAATGTTAAATGTCAATTGTGTAAAATCTATAGCCAGCCCAAACGCCTCACCAGCCAAACAGGAGTAGCACCTTCGGTAGCGTCTTTCTCTAAGAAATTTAAGACACGAACCAAAATTACGAAAGCCGCGTTAGTCCAAGCAAAACCGTAAGGAGTCGGATACCTATCCGGAACACCGATTTTGCCGTGGACAACATCATACTTTTCCCATAAATTTCCTGTTTCCTTAAAAATTTCAATGTTTAAAGACAGCCATTTTAAAACAATCCGTTTTGCCAAGCGGTTGTACCCGTAACGCATCAAGCCCTCAATTGTCCTAAGCTGCATCGGTGCCCATCCGTTTGGCCAGTCCCATTGGAAATTTTCAACAAATCTTACTGACTGGACTATGCCGTATTTTTCCTGGAGGTCTTTTTGGATAACCGAAACTACCCGCTCTGCCTGCTTGGCACTGGCAATTCCGACATTTAGCGGAAAAACGCCGGCAATAGTTACCAGATGACTCTTTTCTCTGTTTACGAAATCATAATCGTAGAAGTAGCCGGTTTTCTCGTCCCACATTAGCTCAGTGATAACTTGGTTGCGGACTCGGGCTTTTTCGTAAAACTTCTCCTTCTTTTTAATGTCGCCTAACTCTTCGTATGCTTTTGCCAAATCAACTTCGTAAAGATAAAGCAAGGAATTTAAATCGATGGGCAAAAAATCCATGCATCTGCCCATAAACCTCGCTGTCAAATCCCAACCGGATTCTGCCTCGGCAAGAACGTTCACAGCATTAATGTCGTAGTAGCGTGAAAGACCCCTGTATACATTACGGAAGTTGCGAAGGTGGACTTTGCCCATCCAAACTCCATTATATTCCTCCTCAAGAAGGGAAGCTGCCCTCGCAAACCATTTTTTGTCCTTGGTTTTTTGGTAAACAATCCAAACCAAACTGGACAGTAGCGGCGGCTGGGAACGGGAAAGAAAATAGAAGCGCGAGCCGTTGGGAATAATTCCAAAGCGCTCAACCAGATAAAGGAGATTATCAACCATCCCGATTGCTAACTGCGAGTATTTCGGATGGTTTATAAGGGCCCGCACAACCGGATAGGTGTCCCAGTAATACTGCTCTTGAAAAACATCGCTTTCGGCAGGAATGATGTAAGGATCAGGTAAACCAATCAAAGTTTTGTGATCTTTTTTATGAACGCGAACAAGTTTTGGCCAATAATCTTCAATGTAAGCAAGAACTTGGTCAATTTCTTTTTTATCGACTTGGATTCCGGTCTTTTTCACCACGAAACCATTTAAAAAGAAAATTAGAAAAGTAACAAGGGGTTATTTCTTACGGTATTGCTGCTTATACATTTTCTCTACCTCACTAACTGTCGTCGCATCTTCCGGTCGCCTGTCCGCTTCTCTAAACTTTACCAATCGAGGAAATCGCAAAGCATAGCCTATTCCATCTTTTTCCCCAGCCGTGTGAATTGGGGACTTGGTAATCTCATCCGCGTAAACTTCCAGAACTACTTTTGGTTCTACCCAAAATGAAGGTCCAATTTTGGAGTTAACCCTTGCCGGTTTACGCGAAAGTTTTAGATGTTGGGCAATTTTATTAACTTCCCTAAACTCCTCATCCGTCAAACCCGTACCGATTCTGGAAATTGTCACAAACTCATCGCGGAGTTTGTCATACACACCAACCAATAATCCTCCCACTCCGAATTCCGTCCTCTTGCCTCGACCCGAATAAACACCTAAAAGCACACAATCGACGGTATCTGTCAACTCCCCCGCCTGACTTCTTTTAAACTTTATCCAGTGGAAGCCCCGTCCGCCGGCAACGTAAGGGCTGTCCAGTTTTTTGAGCATCAGTCCCTCAAGTCCCGCAGAAACCGCCTCGTCAAAGAATTTTTTAATCTCATTCGCCGTGTGCAAAACCCGCTCTTCCGCCAACTTCACAACCTTGTTGTCCTTTTTGATAATCGACTCCAGTAGTTTTCTCCTTTCCTTATAAGGCCTCTCAGTTATATCCTTCCCATTAAGATACAAAAGATCAAAAGCAAACATGATAAGGGGCAGTTTTTGTGCCATTTCCTCAATTTTGTATTTTCTCCGGCGCTTGGTAGTTTCTTGAAACGGCAAAAATTCCTGAGTCGCCGGGTTATAAGCTATCGCTTCCCCTTCTATAATGGCGCTTTTGGCCTTGACTTCAGAAAGGACACCATTGACAATATCAGGAAAAGCGTGAGTTGTGTCTTCCAGATTTCTGGAAAAAAGCTCTACTTTATCGCCGTTTTTGTGCACCGCCACGCGAAATCCGTCAAATTTTGGCTCGGCAGCAAATTCGCTACCTAGCCTTTTAACTGCCTCATCAGCATTGGGAAGTCTCTCAGCAAGCGCCGGTCTTACCGGTTTCCCCATCACAAGTTTTATCTCCTTGATTCCCTTTCCTCCATGCTTGAAAAAAGCCTCCGCAACATAACCAAGATCACTAGTTTTGTTATAAGCATTTTCAAGGACCGGACGAAGTGACTTATCCCCGCACTTTGCCATCGAAAGTGCATCCAGAACCGTCGGATCCCCGATTCCTAAACGGAGAGTGCCAAGAGGAATATTGACAACATGCTTGACTGATGTTGGATCCAGTTTTTTTAATAAGTCTGCCAAATTTGACACCTTTTTTTCGACCGTCCCCTCCCCGCTAAACTTGGCGATTTTTAAAATTTCCTCAAAAACCTCACTGACGGAAAGCTTTTCTTTTTGCTTATTGCTTTTTGCTTGTTGCGCCAATTGCGCGGCGGCCAGACCAAAATTACCCTTTTGACGATATAACTTAATAACTGAGTCCTTATCCTTGTTAAAAGCCCGGCCTACAGCCTGCGCAATTGTCATCTCCGCCATGCCGATTTCAACCGGCTCAAAAAACGGCGCCACCCGGCCTTGAATCAAGTAACAAATCTTGCCAATCTCAGCCGAGTCAGACTCGGTAAAAAGTTTGGACAAAATATCCACCAGTTCTAATCTCCCTGAAGTCGCTTCCAACTTTTCGTAGTACTGCGCAAGCTTGCTAAACTTCATGCCAAGTAAAATCAAAGGTTAAATGGATGGATTGTTAAATCCTTATGCTTTGCTGTAAAATGATAGCACGATGAAAACAACTTTCCCAAAAATACCTAAAAATCTTACCAAGAATTATCCCGGAAAACGAGTAGCCATTGTCGCAGGCAAGGTCGTAGCCGTATCGGATGATGCCGTCCAATCATATCAAAAGGCTAAAACAAAATTTCCCAATAAAAAAATATTAATCTACCATGTGCCCCAAAAAAATGAGAAGGTTCACTTATACTGCGCATGCAAATCCCGTACCATCAGGGCGAACCGAAAATCTTCTTAGAACTTCAAGCTAAAAATGGGGTTTGGATTGGTTTTATTGCCTACGTCGATTCGGGAGCAAGCTATAGCGTCTTTCAACCGGATATTGCTAAAACCCTAGCAATTGATTTAAAAGCCGGCAAAAAAACTGAGCTTACTGTCGGTAACGGAGATAAGATTGTTGTTTATCTTCACAAAATTAACGTCAAAATTTTAGATTTTGCTTTTACTGCTACGATTGGCTTCTCGCCGGATCTGGGTATTGACACCAACCTAATTGGCCAAAAGGACTTTTTCGAAAAGTTCAAAATCTGTTTTAACTCAAAAGATAAATTTCTGGAAATAACCAAACTTTAAACCAATCTTTTTTCGTGCTTTTCCGCCAGCATCCG